>Ga0070399_1005344_pt1 | contig 10069 bp, 4 predicted proteins | sample BioMet4_FD_61217 | JGI IMG/M metagenome (GOLD analysis project Ga0070399, IMG submission 61217) | Microbial communities from bioreactor (seeded with sewage sludge) at LBNL, California, USA - Biofuel metagenome 4 (version 1) | ecosystem: Engineered > Bioreactor > Anaerobic > Unclassified ... | reverse complement strand
TGCGATTTCTCCGGAAAGGAGTGCTGCACGGGGTACTTCAATCATAGTTCCGATTTCAATCGGGATCTTTACACTGTGTTCTTTTTCAACACGGGCGATAACTTCTTCACATTCTTTGCGGATCATACCAAGTTCTACTGGATCACAGACGATTGGAATCATGATCATTGGATGAACAGGGATTCCTTCTTTCTTGACATCGATAGCTGCAAGAGTTACAGCTTCTGTCTGCATTTTGTAGATTTCAGGATAAGTGATTGTCAGACGGCATCCGCGGTGACCGAGCATCGGGTTGAATTCTTTGAGGCTGTTGAACTTCATAGTAAGATCAGCAACAGAGATTTCAGTTCCTTCTTCTTTCAGTACCTGCTGAACCTTTCTTGTTCCTTCTTCATCTTTTGGAATGAATTCATGGAGCGGCGGATCAAGGAAGCGGATAGTAACAGGTTTGCCTTTCATTGCTTCAAGAATGCCGGTAAAGTCTTTCTTCTGGAGCGGCAGAATCTTTGTAAGAGCTTTTTCACGGATTTCAGTTGTATCTGCACCAATCATTGCCTGGAAATAAATCAGTTTGGCAGGATCAAAGAACATGTGCTCTGTGCGGCAGAGACCGACACCTTCAGCACCGAAGTTGAATGCATTCTGTGCCTGATCAGGAAGGTCTGCATTTGCACGTACACCAAATCCCTTGATTGTTGTTTTTCCGAACTTGCGTACAGAGCCCAGACGGATATCGTCGCACCATTTCATGAATGTACCGAAGTCACCGCTGATTTCTGCCGGTTTTGTTGGAACCTGTCCGTTATATACATAACCTGTTGTACCGTCGATTGTAATCCAGTCGCCGGCTTTAAATGTTTTACCGTTAATTGAGATTCCGCCATTAACAAAGTTGATTGCAGAAACACCTGAAACACATGGTTTACCCATCTGGCGTGCAACTACTGCTGCATGAGATGTGCGTCCGCCTGTCGCGGTAAGAATACCCTGAGCAGCTGCCATACCGGCAATATCATCCGGGCTTGTTTCTTTGCGTACGAGCAGAACTTTCTTTCCTGCTTTACCCTGCTTTTCAGCATCTTCTGCTGTAAAGACAATCTGGCCGCATCCGGCTCCAGGAGAGGCATTAAGACCTTCTGCAAGTTTTTCAGCTTTCTTTGCTGCTGCAGTATCAATCATCGGGTGCAGAAGCTGATCAATCTGTCCTGCATCAACACGTGTAACAGCAACTTCTTTTGTGATAAGCTTTTCAGCAACCATATCAACAGCCATCTTTACAGCGGCTGCGCCGGTGCGTTTTCCATCACGGCACTGCAGCATGTAGAGTTTGCCCTGCTGTACGGTGAATTCCATATCCTGCATGTTGTGGTAGTGCTTTTCAAGTGTATTGCGGATCTTGAGAAGTTCCTTGTATACTTTTGGATTTTCTTTATCGAGCTGTGCGATTTCCTGCGGTGTGCGGATACCGGCAACAACGTCTTCGCCCTGGGCGTTCATCAGGTATTCTCCGAAGAATTTGTTTTCGCCGGTTGACGGTGAGCGGCTGAATGCAACACCGGTACCAGAATCGTTACCCATGTTGCCGAATACCATTGCCATAACAGTTACAGCTGTACCTTTAAGACCTTTGATATTATTCAGTTCACGGTATTTGATTGCACGTGCATTCATCCATGATCCGAATACGGCATCGATTGCATGCCACATCTGTTTTTCAGGATCCTGCGGGAATTCAGATCCGGTTTCTTTTTTGTACAGTGCTTTGTATTTTGTAACGATTTCCTGAAGTTCTGATGTCTCAAGGTCTTTATCGAGTTTGATTCCTCTGTGAGACTTTACTTCAGAAATGATTTTTTCGAACTCTTCATGCGGTACACCCATAGCAACATCGCCGAACATTTGAATAAAGCGGCGGTATGCATCCCATGCAAAGCGCGGGTTGTTTGTCTTCTTGGCAAGGCCAAGGACAGATTTATCATTCAGGCCAAGGTTGAGGATTGTATCCATCATACCAGGCATGGAAATTGCAGCACCTGAACGTACAGAAACCAGAAGAGGATCTACAGGATCACCAAGTTTTTTTCCGAAAGCTTTTTCAAGTTTTACAAGGTTCTTTGCAACATCTTCTTTAAGTCCTTCCGGATACTTTCTGTTGTTATCATAGAACATCTTGCAGACATCTGTAGCAATTGTGAATCCTGGTGGTACCGGAACACCGATATTTGTCATTTCGGCAAGGCCGCAGCCTTTACCGCCAAGAGTTGGACGCATGCTGGCGTCGCCTTCAGCTTTTCCGTTTCCGAAAAAGTAAACAAGTTTAGTTTTTGCCATGTATTTCTCCAAAAAAGGGATATAGATAGGAACATAAAATATTACATTGAAAAGGGTTAACTGTCAATGTGTGGAAGTTTTAATATATGTAGTACCATTTATAAGATGTATTGATTTTTTTCTTGGCAGGTAAATAGTATGATATACTGTATCAGGAAAGGAATAAAAAAATGAGCTATTTTAAAAAATCCTTAATACTGCTGCTGTCAGTCTTCTGCAATATGACTGCTCTTATTTTTCCAGCAGAAGCTGCCGGGACTGTGGTGTCTGAAGACAATATTATCAGTGCCGGATTTACAGAATATCCCGGATATGCATATACAGATGTACGAGGAGAAATAACCGGTGCAGATATAGAATATGCATATAAAATAGCGCAGATGTCCGGCATGAAAATCCGTACGGTTCTTTTCAAAGACACCAAAACAGCATTTAAAGCGCTGGATACCGGTGCGATAGATACGCTTTTTGATATATACAGATCAGAAGACCGCATGCAGAAATATCTGTTTTCTGAACAGGAAATTGGGAGGTCTCCGCTTGCTGTTTTTGTGAGGAAGAATGATGACCGGTTTGAATATGGCAGAATCGAACAGCTGAAAAATCTTATTTATGGATGTGAGACAGGAAGTTATGTAATCACAAAATATAAAGCGTGGTGCAGCAAATACGGATTTGTTCCGGAGATACGGCAGTTTGCCGACAGGGAGGAGCTGTGCAAAGCAGTAGACAGCAGCATAGTAGATGCCGGTCTTATGGGTACCGGTTCAGTTGAAGGCTATCGGACAATACAGAATTTTTCTCCAATTCCATATTATCTGGTATTCCGCAAGGATGCGGTAAAAATTAAAATTCTCGTGGACAGCGCTATGGAACAGATTCTTTCGGATGATCCGCTGTATGAAGAGAAAATAGTAGCCAAATACACCAATTCAAGAAAATATGAAATGGATGCTTTTACAAGGCAGGAAAAAGAATATATACAAAAACATCAGAATATACGTATTGCTGTTGTGAAAAATGATGCACCATATTATTCGTGCAGCGGAAGTGAAAAAGGGATACTGCCTGATTATTACCGCGGCATAGCATCTCTTATTGGTATCCAGTTTACTTTTAAAGTGTATGATACTCATGATAAGGCATATGAAGCAGTCGTGAAGGGAGATGCTGATATTCTTGGCATGTTCAATGACTGTTTTGTTTCTGCACATGATAGTGGTCTGCGCATGACAAGTTCATATAAGCTTGTTGACGCTGCACTTATCACACTGTCCGGTACTGATAAGGATAGGATAAAAAAAATAGCAGTAAAGCAGCGCAGCTACAACGCTATTTTTTCATGCCTTGATAATTCGATGGCATCAAAACTTGTTATCTATAATAATGCAACGGAAAGCATAACTGCTCTTCAGCAGAAAAAAGTAGACGCAATTATATGTGGTATGCCGAGTGCAACGTGGCTTATCAATCAGGTAAATTCTCCTTTATACAGTATGTCGGCGCTTTCTTCCATATCTTTTGAATTATGCGGAGCAGTTGCATCTCACAATGATGTATTATGTTCCATACTGGACAAAGCAATTAAAGTCAGCGGTTATACTTTTGACGGAATAGTAACAAATAATATTGTTCAGGAAAATACTTTCCGCACCTTTATTTCACGTATACCCCCTGTTTGGCTGGCACTGTTTTCTGTGATAATGCTTGCACTGGTAATTACGCTTATTATCTTCTCTGTTCTGCTGATTCGCAGGCAGCGTGAAAGGGCTGCTGTTGAAAAAGAGAAACTCCGTATTGAAGCGCTGGAAAAAAATACAGAAGAAAGGAATCAGTTCTTTTCAAATATAAGCCATGATATGCGGACACCACTGAATGCAATAATCGGGTTTTCATCTCTTGCAGAAAAAGAAAAAATATCTCCCAGGGCGGCAGAATATATTTCTAAAATAGAACTGTCAGGAAATTTACTTCTTGATCTTATAAACGATACGCTGACCATATCAAAATTCAACAACGGAAAACTTGAATTGCATCTGGAACCTCTTTCACTAAAGCAGCTTTTTGAATCAGTACTTGTGCCAGTAAAGGAATCAGCAGAAAAAAAACACATTCTGTTTATATCTGACAGCAGCGGTCTTTTGGACCGTATCGTACTTGCCGACAGGCTCAATCTTGAAAAGATTGTACTTAATCTTCTGTCGAATGCTGTAAAATATACACCTGCCGGTGGAACTGTTCAATTTATGATAACTGATGAAAAGAAGGATGAGCATACCTGTGATACTATTATCACGGTCAAAGATACTGGCATTGGGATTACAAAAGATTTTCTGCCGCATATATATGATCCGTTTTCCCAGGAACGTCGTAAAGGCTATGAATCAAACGGAACGGGATTGGGACTGTCTATTGTAAAACACCTGGTTGATCTTATGGGTGGGAAAATAGAAGTACAAAGTGAAAAAGATAAAGGTACTGTTTTTACAGTACGTATACAATTAAAACAGTCGAAAACAGCAGACATGGGTGTTCATGCAGAAGAAAAAGTCTCTGCAGCTAAACTGTCAGGTAAAAGAATTCTGCTTTGTGAAGATAATGCATTAAATAGAGAGATTGCCTGTGCAATTTTGAAAGACAAAGGTATGGATATTGTAATGGCAGAAGATGGGAGCAGCGGTGTAAAGAAATTTGCAGACAGCGGAGAAAAAGAATTTGCTGCTGTTCTCATGGACATACGTATGCCCGTTATGGATGGTTATGAAGCGGTGAAAGCAATCCGTTCTTTAAACCGTAAAGATGCGGCTACAGTTCCGATAATTGCTATGACTGCTGATGCATTTGAAGATGATATACATAAATGTATTTCTGTCGGCATGAACGGCCACATAGCAAAACCGATAAATCCGGACAATTTATTTGCAGTTCTTGATTCGCTGGTAAGATAACAGGTAACTATTCCAGCAGTTCAGCATTTATATTATAGATTTCAATGTAAGGATACGGATTATGAGGGCACATATTTTCTGTGCTTCCTGTTATATTACAGTTTTGCTGAATATTTTTTTTATTTCCTGTAAAACGTCAGCGCTTGCAGACAGCAAGCCATCTTCTGAACTATCTGAGAAACCGCTTGCTGAAAAAGCTTTTTTACCGGCAACTTCGCTTGATGATCTGGATGGTATCTGGGAGACTGCAGATGGTAATGGTTTTGAATATCCTTTTATCTGTGATGGAAGGAAATATCTCCGTTATTATTTTAGACGTACCGATGATACATGGCGCTGGCAGCGGTTTGCAGCAAATCACGGCATAATACTGTCTTCTTTGTGGCAGAAACGGTTTGCATGTGCTCCGGAAGTATATGAAGGCAGGTTTATGTTTCCTGTTGCAGACGAACAGGACATGCAGTATGCCATTAAGATTGTCCAGGAAAACAGTCATATCTACGGCAGTGAACAGTACCTTATTCCTGAAAGGATACTTGCCGGAAATCTTGCTTTTTTTGTCCTTTCTGAGGATAGAAAAAAATGCATCGAAAATGGAACATTTCACACCATGAGCACAAAATTTCCGGATATTATTGCTGTAGACGGAGCGGTGTATGAAAAAAAGTAAAGTAGTGTTTTTTTCTGCCTGCATCCTGTTTCTGATATTTCCTGAATTACTAGCTATTTCTCAGGAATATGGTCTTGTTCTTTCCGGCGGCGGCGGCAAAGGTGCATACGAAGTCGGTGTATGGAAAGCGCTCTCGGAATATGGTATTGCGCATAAGATAACAGCAATATCCGGTACGAGCGTAGGCGGACTGAATGCAGCTTTGTTTGCATGTATGTCTGTGGAAGAAGCAGAGGAAGTATGGAAAAATACCGTACCAAAACAGCTTACAATTCCATCTGGGTCCATACGTGAATCGTTTATTTCCCAGCAGGGACTGCAGAAAATAATCAGTTCGGTACCTTTGAAAAAACTGCAGATAAATGCATGGCCGCAGGTCACGGTAACTGCTGTACCAAATGAATTTTTTAATTTTCTTAAACGGATTACATCCATTGCACCTGGATCTTCCGCAAAACGGTTTGTTCTTAACAATGAAAAGTATGTCTCGGAAATACAGAAGGAGCTGCTTGCAACAGCTGCATTTCCTGTGGTATGTGCTCCTGTTGTTCTTAAAGATGGAAAGAAATATTCTGACGGAGGGGATGAAAAAGTTGGAGGAGACAACACACCAATAGATCCGATTGTACTCCATAATCCGGATATACATACGATAATCATCGTTTATCTGAATGACAGCCAGCGCCTTACCCGCCGGATACGGCAGATAGATTATCCGTCGGTAAAGCTGATAGAAATAATTCCGTCAATTGATTTGGGATCATTGCTTGAGGGGACTGTCAACTTTACTTCAGCACGGATTAATCTGCTGATTCAGCGGGGGTATGAAGATACGCTTATAGTTCTGAAAAATGAAGGTCTGTATCCGGTATCTTCATACTGGTTTTCTTCCGGCAGTGTTTCATCCGGTACAAGCAGTAGTCAGAATACAGCTGGAACTATGCCGCCGGCAGACAGCGAATGGTATAATGCTACATCATGGTAAAATAATAAAATTTTTGTCTGTTATTGTACTATTTTTATTTTAAATCATGTTTTATGCTAGGAAACAGCTCTGGAATGTGTTATTATCTTGAAATAACATTACTATAGGAGCGATATGAAAAGCATTAAACAAAAGCTTATATTAAGCAATGTGTTTGTTGTTTTGTTTTGTGTTTTTGTGATTTCGGTTCCAGTTATCAAACTGCAGTATGATGAATTAAAATCTGATGCAAAAGAAAATGCTGAGTATACTGTAACTCAGACATGTACTGATATTAATCTTTTCCTGGAAAAACCAATAAATATTGTAAAATCTGTTGTATATTATGTGCAGACTTATGAAACAGAAAAAATAAAAACAGAGAGCTATTTTGAAAAACTGCTCAATGGAGAAACTGATTTTTCTCAACTATATTACGGTAATTCTGTTCCGGTAAACAAAGGCGGGCAGTTTTTTTCAAACAATCATTGGGTCCCGACTGCTGATTTCGATCAGACGACACGTGCATGGTATAAAGCTGCAGAAGAGAATGAAGGAATATGTATATCAGATCCATATATTGATGCAGTAACAGGAACGCCGGTAGCTTCTGTTTCTCACGGTGTAAAGCAGAACAATATAATGATAGGTGCAGTTGGTCTTGATATACAGCTGAAAAATCTGAATGAAAAGGTTTCTGCAGCGATGCTGTCAAAATCTGGAAAATCTTACCTCTTGGATAAAGCAGGTCAATATGTAACAAATAGTGACCAGGCGAAAATACTTGCTAAGGATTTCTTTGAAGAATACGGTCTGTCAAAATACCAGAATCAGATACAGAAAGATACAACCTTTTTCGAGTCGGACACCGGTAAAGGATTATATTTCGCAGCACGCAGGATTTCTGATGAAAGCGGCTGGATATTTGTAACAGTCGGTCCTACAAAAGAACTGTATACAGAAATTACAAGAAATATCATTATTATTTTCATAATATCTTTAATTGTTCTTGTTCTTTCTTCTGTAATTGCAATATTCGTTTCTTCTCATTTTGCTAAACCGATTAAAAATATCGATGAAGCGATTAACGGAATAGCAAGCGGTAATGCTGACCTTACCAATAGAATTGCAGTGATGAGCCATGACGAAATAGGAAGTATGGTTGCGGGATTTAATAAATTTGTCGGAAAACTGCAGGCTATCATCAAAGATATAAAAACATCCAAAGATACATTGAATAGTGCCGGCAATGAGCTGGAAACCAGTACAGAAGATACAGCCAGTTCTATTACCCAGATACTTGCAAATATAGAAAGTGTCCACGGGCAGATACTGAATCAGTCTTCAAGTGTTGAAGAAACTGCTGGAGCTGTAAATGAAATAGCATCGAATATCGCTTCATTGGAAAAGATGATAGAAAATCAGTCTGCAGGTGTAACGCAGGCATCAGCTGCTGTTGAAGAGATGATTGGCAATATCAGCTCTGTAAATTCTTCTGTTGAAAAAATGGCATCTTCTTTTGATGAACTGCAGACAAATGCCCAGCAGGGGTCCACAAAACAGCAGGATGTAAATGAACGGATTGAACAGATAGAAGGTCAGTCGCAGATGCTACAGGAAGCAAACCAGGCTATTGCAAGTATTGCCTCTCAGACAAATCTGCTGGCTATGAATGCTGCAATTGAAGCTGCACATGCAGGGGAAGCTGGTAAAGGATTCAGTGTTGTTGCAGATGAAATCCGCAAACTTTCTGAAACATCTTCTGCACAGTCTAAAACGATCGGAGATCAGCTGAACAAGATTCAAGAATCAATCGATACCGTTGTTGCTGCATCTGCGGAATCGAGTGCAGCATTTGTTTCAGTATCATCGAAAATTAAGGAAACAGATGAACTTGTCAGACAGATAAAATCTGCAATGTCTGAACAGACAGAAGGATCAAAACAGATTGGTGAGGTTTTTCATAATATGAACGACAGTACGTCTGAAGTCCGTACTGCTTCCAATGAAATGTCTGCAGGTAACAAAGCAATTCTTGATGAAGTGAAGCGTCTGCAGGATGCTACTGTAGTAATGAAAGACAGTATGGATGAAATGGCAGTTGGAGCAAAAAAAATCAATGAAACAGGAACCTATCTCAATGATGTTTCAAAGAAGATGAAAAAATCTATAGAAGCAATCGGCGGCCAGATCGATCAGTTCAAAGTGTAAAGCTATGCGACAGTGTAATAACGTAAAATTATTCTGCTGCCACAGTTCTGTCACTTTTTTATTATATAGTCTCTGATATACATTACAGATGAACTGAGTCAAGTGAATCGCTGTAATCAGAGGTTAATGAATGAAAAAGAGTTCTTTATTTGGCTGTCTTTTCTGTACCGTAAATGTACTGACGGGCCTTTTTTCCTGTTCTTCTATGCCTGATACAAAAGATATACCGGCAGAAAAAACCGCTCTGCTTGATTTTAATACCCAAGCCTGGAAGTACGATGCAGAGAACAAACTGTACTATCAGCTTGGTGTTCAGTACTGTACGGCGCCGGAAGCAAAGGATATTGAAGTGCTGAACATCTATGTTCCGGCTGCGTATCTTGATGCAAAGGCAAACGGAGACGGAACCTATACAGCTTCTGTGAATAAAACTGCAAAGGTTCATGGATATACAAGTACTCAGGCGCCGGTGTTGTTTCCGCTTGAAACTCCCGGTTATGTAATGCAGCAGCCGTCTTCTTCATATGATCCTGCTGATGGCATTGCAAAATACACCAATGAAGGTTTTGTGTATGTCTTTGCCGGAATGCGCGGACGCGATAATGGGTATAACAAAGACGGATCGCTTTCGTATAACGGCGGTGCTCCATGGGGTATCACAGATCTCAAGGCTGCCGTACGGTATGTGCGGTATAATGCCGGAATGCTTCCCGGTGACATGAATGAAGTGTACACTGCCGGAATGTCAGGCGGCGGAGCACAGAGTGCACTTATGGGAGCAACCGGAAACAGCAGTCTGTATACGCCGTATCTTAAAGCTATCGGTGCAGCACTTACCGGTAAAGACGGTAAACCGCTTTCCGATGCAGTTACCGGCAGTATGGACTGGTGCCCGATAACAAATCTCGATTATGCAGATGAAGCTTACGAGTGGAATATGGGCCA
>Ga0070399_1005341_pt1 | contig 10072 bp, 7 predicted proteins | sample BioMet4_FD_61217 | JGI IMG/M metagenome (GOLD analysis project Ga0070399, IMG submission 61217) | Microbial communities from bioreactor (seeded with sewage sludge) at LBNL, California, USA - Biofuel metagenome 4 (version 1) | ecosystem: Engineered > Bioreactor > Anaerobic > Unclassified ... | reverse complement strand
TGGGGAAAGGACAACAAATATGACATATATGTAATAATACACTTAAAGAACGTTAACGGATGTTGTGTGCGGACACAAAAACATTGAAAAACGTTAAATGTACACTTAATAATTTGGACCGTGACGATATATCACTTAACTTTGCATCAACAAAAAGAATAAATCATTTAGGTTATAGGTTAGTAGTATAATTAGGTTTTTAGTTTTCATTAAAATTGAACAAAGAGATTGTTCAGACCAGTAGGTTTTTAGTTTAAGGTAATAAAAGATTCAGGTAACATTTGATGCAAGATTTTTGGTTAACGCCGTGAGGCGGAAACCATCTATCAAGCACAACATCAAAGATTCAGCAAGTTCTATAATAAAGCGAAGTCTCTATGAGATTTCGCTTTTTTATTTTTATAGCTACTTGTGGCAAGAATAGCATAATTGGCTCATTGACACTATATGATATTGAAATGATAAGGCCTGAAGATAGGAAAGCACAGCAGTCAGAAATGGAACCCCGGACATTTCGACGAAAACACACTCTACGATAACAAACTGCCCTCTTTGGACAAAAAGAGCCGAAAAATCCTTATAAAATCAAGGAATTTATTAATGCAAAATGGCTTATACAAATAATGTATAAGCCACTACTTAAACTAAAACTACCATTAAAGAAAAACCTTTAGGGGGCAATATCGTAATCATAAATGAAAGAAAACGAAATTTTGTGGAATCATACTGAAGGCTTGATCACCCATAGCCTACCTTTCAATTATCATTTAATCCTACGGATACCGCCCCTTCAAGGGACCTAACAAAAAACTCTCTGATTTGTCGTTATATGTTTATTCCGTCAAAGAGAATGCCTTTTTGAGTGGCAGATTATCAGAGCCGGTACCAACCAATGCGGTAAAACTACCTGGTTCGGCTGTCCAAGCACTCTGTGCCTCATCATAGAAAGATAGTGCGGAACGATCGATCGTAATGCTCACGTCACGGCTCTCGCCAGGCTGCAAGTAAACCTTGCTGAAACCTTTGAGTTCTTTCTGTGGACGGTCGACAGAAGCGCGGTCATCATGAATGTATAACTGCACGGTCTCGCCACCTGCACAGCTGCCAGTATTTTTTACGGACACCGTGAACGTGAGTTTACCATCGGAGGTCATCGTTTGACTGTCTTGACGAAGGTTGGAGAGCTTAAATGTGGAGTAACTCAGTCCATGACCGAAAGCAAAGAGCGGCTTTGTCTTTACCTTGTCGGCCCAACGATAACCCACATAGATGCCTTCCTTATATTCCTCATCGATGATTTTATGATCTGGTCGCCATGTGCCAGGGAATGTGCCCAATGCATGGGCCGGCACATCATTGAGCGAAACCGTCCAAGTGTATGGCAATTTGCCACTTGGGTTCACGTCACCTGTCAGCACGTCTGCCATGGCATGACCTGTCTCTGATCCGAGGTACCATCCCTGAACGATAGCAGGAACTTGCCTAACCCATGGCATTGCCACGGCATTGCCCGAGATATTGACATACACAAAGCGCTTGTTAGCCTTGGCAAGAGCCTCAATAAGTTGATCCTGGGCATAGGGCAGGCCATATTCCTTGCGGTCATGGCCCTCACAATCCTGATAGTCAGACTTATTCAAACCACCGAACATGATGACGTAGTCGGCCTGTTTAGCTTTCTCGACTGCATCGTTGATGAGTTCCTCAGGCGAGCGAGTATCTTTAAGGCTTTGGCCTGTCGTCACGCCATTGTATTCTCCTGTGACGTCGCCGACATAACCACGGGCATAGTCCACCTTAATTGTCGGTTCCAAACGAGCGCGCAATCCATCGAGTGGAGAAATCTCATGCTGCACTTTGAGCGATGAACTGCCACCACCGACAGTCATCATCTTGACGGCGTTCTCACCCACAACAAGCACCTTGCTAATGCCTGTGGTTGGAATAGGAAGCACATTGCCTTGATTCTTCAGCAACACAATACCATCCGCTGCAATCTTTCGGGCAGCGTCATAGTGTGTCTCGGAACAAAGAGAGCCTAAGCCTCGGTTGCTGCTCATGTTCGTGCGATAGAACAAACGGAGCACGCGCCGTACCTTCTCATCAAGTTCCTTGGTGCCCACCTTACCGCTGAGAATGCGCGAAAGGTATGGATTGGCCAAATGATAATTGTCGTAGGCATTTTTCGTACCATGGGCTAAGCCATCCGTTCCTGTGCCAAACTCGATGTCGAGACCATTGTGTATGGCCTCGTCAGTGTCGTGTGCACCTCCCCAGTCGCTTACTACCACACCATCAAATCCCCAATCACGCTTCAGAATCTGATTGAGCATGATGTCGTTGTGGCAGTTATGCTGGTCCTTATAGAGGTTGTATGCGCCCATAAGACCCCATACTCCACCCTGCTGAACGGCCGATTTGAAAGCCGGAAGATAGATCTCGTGCAGCGCGCGATCACTGACAACGACGTTCACTTGGTTACGATACTCCTCATCGTTGTTGAGCGCATAATGCTTCACACAGGCAGCCACGCCGCAAGACTGCAACCCTTTGACGTAAGGAGCGACCATTTGTGATGCGAGATATGGGTCTTCTCCCATGTATTCGAAGTTGCGACCACCAAGTGGTGTGCGGTAAATATTGACACCAGGACCCAGGATCATGTCCTTTCCACGGTACAATGCCTCTTCGCCAAGGCTCCGTCCATATAACAAAGCATTGGCAGGGTTCCATGTTGCAGCCAAACATGTGAGCGCTGGGAAAGCCACGCAAGAGTCGTTGGACTGTCCGGCCTGTTCCCACTGGTCCCAAAGTACATCAGGTCGCACACCATGAGGGCCATCGTCTGTCCATAATTCAGGGATGCCGAGACGTGGCACACCTGCCGAAGAGAACTTACTCTGTGCATGGATAACCCTAATCTTTTCGGTAAGGGTCATGCGACTAAGCGCGTCTTCCACTCTTTGCTCTATAGGTTTGGTCTCGTCGAGATAAACTGGAACCTGTTGAGAAAATCCCTCCATGGCCATGCCGAGACATGCCAATAGGGTAATCATTCGTATTTTTGTCATTTTTGTGTTGGTTGTTGGATTGTTAATCCAATAGATTTGATATAGCCTTCCTGCGGCTTACAGTTTGTCTTCTTTGCGTTTTCGGTATATTGCATGAGCGATTTTCGAGCCAAAGCCTGGTCGGGGCGTGCCTCTCGGATAGCCTTGAAGGTACTTCGGTCAGCCTCGGAGAACTTCACAATCACACTATCCCAGTTCTCGGGACGGGTGATACCCATCATGCATGATGAGTCGATCTTCTTGTATGGCCAGAAGGTATAGCCGATATTATTGTCTATCAAGGTCTTAACGACAGCAGCTTGCCATTCGTCTGTGTTGTGCCCAATTTCCCCCATATACATTGGTAGACCAGTCTTATCACGGAAATCGATGAAGCTCTGGAAGGCCGCCTTGTCCGTGCCACCTCCGTAACGATGGCAGGTGTACATGATCTTGTCATCGAACGACCAATCCTTGAATGGTTCAAAGTTGCTGTTCCATTGTGCTCCGCCAAGCAAAACGATATGGTTTCTATCTACCTTTCGGATAGCTTGCACCACTCGTTTATATAATGGTTCTAACTCGACATTGATTTGATCCTTGTTATCAAAGTATGGAGCGATAGGCTCATTCATCAGTTCATAGCCAAGGATCACTGGCTCATTGCGATAACGCTTGGCAATGCGCTGCCAAATATCACAGAACAATTTCTGGCTCGTCTCACTCTCAAATAGCCAAGGATAGCCGTGACCGTTGTCGATGTTGTCGCCTGTCTGTCCACCGGGACAGTCGTGCATGTCAAGAATGACATAGAGGCCGGCACGTCGGCACCACTCCATCACACGGTCGATCATGCGAAATCCTGCCTGGGGATCGTTGAGACCCATGTAGTCTTCGGCGGTGAACAACTTGTAGTTGAAGGGTAAGCGGATGGTATTAGCACCAGTGGAGCGGATGAAGCGGATGTCCTCCTCAGTGATATAATTCTCTCTGAATACCTCCCAAAACTCCCGAGCAAAGTCAGGGCCTGCGATTTGGCAGACCATGTCGTTGATCATCCACTCACAGTTGGTCTTGGAAAACCCAAACATATACCCCTCTGGGTTGAGCCAGTTGCCAAGGTTGGTGCCTACAATAAACAACTTTGAGCCATCGGGACGTACTAAGTCCTTCCCCTGTATGGCCACAAACTTACTCTTTGCCTGCACCGATTGGCTTGGATCAAAACCCAACAGCAACATCATGATGGCCAGAAGCCAACTTCTCATCCTATCTATTCTCATTTCAAGTTACTTTTTCTGGAACACACGAATATAGTCCACCTTCATCGTGAGGGGCAATGCCGACTCGTCGACACCGTTCATGCCGCCCCAGCTGCCACCCCATGCAAGATTCAGGATGGGATAGAAAGCATAGTAAAACGGCCAAGTGTCCTTGCCCTTTCCTTCATTGGGAAAGCTCAACAAGAGCTTACTATCAACGTAGAAACGTATCACTTGGTCTGTCCACTCACAGCCATAAGTATGATATTCAGACTCTGCCGTGCCAATATTGAGCTTTTGCGTCTTCTGAGTACCAATCATATGGTTGTAGGCCTTACAGTGAATGGAGGACGAAACCTCATTGGGCACTGCGCCAACTTCTTCCATAATATCTATCTCACCACAGTCGGGCCATGGATTTGTGCTAAAGTTGTTGTTTGCAGGCATCATCCAAAATGCCGGCCATGTGCCTTTTCCCTTAGGAAGGAGAATACGTGCCTCGAAGTAACCATATAGCCATCCGGTATTCACCTTGGCATAGACACGACCAGAATAGATCTTGCCATCGGAGCCTTTGAAGCAGTTGATATTGAGTCTTCCATCCTTGATTTCTGTCACGGGCTTGCCATCAAAGGAACCTTTGATATAGTTTTGGAGTTCATTGTTCACCCATCCTGACCTCTGTACCTCGTGGGTCCAGTTGCTTGGGTCAAGATCGGTACCCTCGTTGAACTCGTCATTCCATACCATCTTATAACCTGCGGGGACGTAGCTTGTAGTCTCCTTGGCAGCAGCCTGCTCCACTGTGACAACCTTGCGTGCACTACCAGCCATGAACGTTACAGTACCGGTGCGCGGATTGGTGTCCACGTTAGGATCTGCAGCGATGGTGACTACCGCATCTTTGACAGCGTTGGACGGCGTGACCTTTATCCATGAGTCAGAGACGGCTGAGCCCCACTCGTGGTTTGCCGATACATTGACGCTTACAGCCGTGCCTTCTGCCGTAAGCGAGACGGCTTCGGGCGAGACGGTCAGCGTAGTGATGGGAGGCACATCTCCGGGTCCATTGCTACTACCACAGCCTATGAAAGCAGTGACCAATGGTAAAAACAAGAATAAAAACAGTTTATTCTTCATTCCTATAAATTTATTCTTTAAAAAAAGAGAAGCGTGTCCGAGGCCTTTCGACACTTAGGCACGCTTCCAAATCAATTATCAAATTACTTTGCCGTCTTCTTCAAGACGATGTCCTTGATTACAATCTCGGTGTTTTCCGGATTGCCACCAAAGTCCAAGAAGAGAGAGATGCGATCCATGTCGGCAGGCGATACCTGTGCGGGGAACTTGATGACATTGTCCTCTCCACCAACAAGATCAACGTTCTTAAGGAAGAAAAAGATATTGTCATTATCACCACCACCGTATTTCACTAGCTTCACGGTAACACCTTTCAGGTCCACATTGGGTGTCATGATACAGCCGAAGTCATACACATCGGCAGCCTTACAAGATAGATTAGTATAGAATGCTACTTGAGCCTGCCACTGTGCAGCTGTTGCCAAAGGCATAGTGATAGTATATTTGTTACCATCGTGTGCATAGCCAGGAGGATTTGCATAAGGTGCCCAGTTGGCATCGGCATAGTAGAAGAACATTTCCGGCGTACCAGCATCCACTGCTTTCCACTCGTTGTCGGCGGTGTCGTAGGTATATGGAGTCTTGTCCACTACTGGCTTTGGATGACCTGCCCCGTCGTCAGCGGCATGATCCTTGAGGACCACATTACTGATCTCTATTTCTGTACCAGCAGGTGCCCCACCGAAGTCAAGCACGAGATCCACGTTAGCCATGTCGATGCCATCGAAACCATCCTTATAGAACACTACCGGTTCACCTGCAGGGAGGTCAACTCGTTCCACAAAGAAGAATGTGTTATCGTCTCCATGCATAGTCAACTTAATCGTTGCACCCTTAACTTCCTGAGAAGCCGTGAACTTAGCAGAGAAGTCATACTTGAGGGCTGCACTTGCAGACATATTGGTAAGGAACTTCACCTGAGCCTGCCATTGCTGTTCTGATGGATCCGGCAAGGTGACAACATAATTTCCATTGCCCTTGTTCTCGAAGCCGATAGGATTTGGGTTTGGAGTCCAACTTCCAGTGTTAGCATAATAGAATTCGTTGGTGAAAGTGGCATTCTTCCAGAGATTGAACTCGCTGTCATACTTATAGCCTTGGAACACATCTTCCTGAGGTGCACCTTCGGGCTTGCTGGTCAATGTGAAGTGCCAAGCGATCGAGCCTGCGTCATAGACAAGGTCCATGCGCTCGGATGTGCTCTTCTCGATGCGGAAACGTGGATTAGACCACTGTGTGTCTGCAGAGACGTATGGGAAGCAGGTGTTTGCTGGTAAAACAAGATATACACAGTCCTGTTGTTTACCTTCGGAGTCGGTCCATGTACCTGACTCCAAGGTGAACGTCGTGGTCTGCTCGGCTACTGTTGCCATGAAATCCTTGCCGTCATTGGTATTGAATGTTGGATAGACAGAAGTAGTACCTGTGTTCACAAACATGGTTCCGCCCTCGCCGGGATTATAGGTATAGGTTCCACCATCATCGCCCTTGTTGGCAACAGTAAATGTAAGACGGTCGTCATATACACCCCAATCCTTCTTGTCATTTGGCTGAGCCTTCCACCAGTCAACACCAGTCGTACCACTAGGACCACAGCCAAGATGGCCAGTTTCGTCGTAGTCGATGCGCCATACCTTGCCATTGAAGCGGTCATAGTAAGGTGAGAAGTCCACCAACGTTTTCTCAAAGGTGAATTGCTTCTTTATAGAGGCCTGTGAAACACCATTGCGATTGGCAATGTGCAGCTCTATATCATAGGTGCCAGCTTTCTTGTTCGACCATTGAACATCGCTCAAGGTAGAGTACTTGGCTCCGTTGATAATCCAAAGGGGATAACAGCCCGACATACTGGGTGCCTTTGCTGTGATCTGGTTCACTGTCTGATCGACATCCAGCGTAAAGTCGACGCCGTCAACAGTCGGCAGCCCATTTTGGTCGGCCCCAGTAAATTCCTCTGGCGAGCAGGCTGACAAAGTCAGAACTGCCAGCAGCAACATCGCCAAGTTTTCAAATATCTTCTTCATATTTTGGTTGCAATTTTAAAGTCGTTATTTGTAATCATTCTGTACCAAAGCTGGGTCAGAGTCAAGTTCGCCCTGTGCAATGGGGATATATTTCTTCTTCGGTGACCATGGGTTAGTGCGATAGCCTAATTCGTCGGGAACAAGCACGCCGGTGGCTTTGTTAGCAGCAGATGCTCCACTGATGCCCTCAGCACGTACGAGATCAAAGTAACGCTTGCCCTCGCCAACGAATTCCAAGCGACGCTCAGTCAGCACATCATCCACGCTTACGGTAGTCAGAGCATCAAGTCCAGCACGCTCACGCACCTTATTAATCCAAGTCAAAGCCTCGCCTGTAGCACTTCCACCTGTACGCAAAGACAGCTCGGCTGCATTGAGCAATGTTTCAGCAAAGCGATAATAGCGGTAGTTGTTGTTGTAGTTCAGGTTTTGGTCACCCACAGACTGCTTGTAATTCTTGTCCTCGGGACGATATTTCTGTAGCCAGATGTGTGTATCCTGATAGCGCAGCGTATAGCTCACTTCCTGAGGAATAACCCAGCATGTGGCGGCACGGCGTGTATCGTTGTCCGCAAACATATCGTAGGTCTCCTTTTTCATTGGCATGAAGCCCCATCCGTCACCACCAGCTGACCACAAAGCGTCACCTGTAAACGAGTTGGGAGAAATCAAAGTAGGAAGTACTGTACCACCAATGGCCAGAGGAGAACCCCATCCGCGCTCGTTGTTGGTCTGCTCATAGTTGATCTCCCAGATGGATTCGTCGCACCATTCTCCTTCTGTTGCCCAAATATTAGCATAGTCGGGGTTGAGTGCATACTGTCCGCCGCTGATAAGTTCCTTCATGTAGCCCAGAGCCTTGGGGAACCGAGCCTCATCGTTCTGGTACATCACCATCTCTGCATAGATCATGTAAGCCATGGCCTGTGTCACGCGACCGCGTTGTCCTTCGTCATTGCCGCCACTGGCATTCTTATAATATTTCAAAGGCAACACCTTGGAATCGATCACTGCCTCCAACTCTGTGATGATGTTGGCATATACCTCATCAGCCTTCAACTGTGGTGCAGTATAAGGAGGTGTGCTAAGGTTTTCGAGATAGAAAGGTATGTTGCCGAAGTAGTGCCACAGCATATTATAATAGTACACGCGTAGCAATCTTGCCTGCATCTCATAGAGCTGACGGTTCTCGGGCGTAAGGTCCTTACCCCAGTCAAGGTACTTCAACACGTCGTTGCAACGCTTGATGCCAGAGTAGTCCACTGTCCAGAGTGAACCGAGCGTATTGTTCTCATCACCGGTATAATTGGCCAGCATGTGCCAGTTCTGCATATCGGTCTTGGAACCACCGCCTACCCAGAAGTTGTCGCCCATGATCTCACCGTCGATGTTGAGTGCGTTGTATTGGTTAAGTCCCCAGTCGGGCCAGTGGATGGGGTCGTAGGCAGCGATGAGTGCCTCCTGTATGTGGGCATCGGTATTATAGTAGGACTCCAAGGGCTCGCCCGTAGGATTATCTACCTCAAGGAAACTGTCGCTGCAACCCACGGTTACGAAGGTTGTCGATGCGGCTAATAGGCCAATGGCCAGTATCTTGTTTGTCTTCATTTTGTTCTCAGTTAAAATAGCGGTTAGAAAGTAACGTTAAGTCCCACGGTGTACGTGCGAGCTTGTGGATAGACACCACGGTCCACGCCAAGCGATGTTGCGCTGGATGATATTTCTGGATCGAAGCCCCAATATTTGGTCCAGGTAAAGAGGTTCTCGGCCTGAACATACACACGCAAACGGTTGATGAAGAGATTCTGTGTGAACTTTCGTGGAAGAGTGTAGCCGAGTGTGATGTTCTTCAGGCGCATATAGGAGCCGTCACAAACATACAGGTCGGATACCATCCAGTTGGTGGTGTTGCCAGAAGCCAATCTGGGGTACTTGTTGGATGTGCCTTCTCCAGTCCAGCGAGCAAGCATCCATGTGGGGAAGTTGCCTGAGAGCACGTCGCTACGATAGGTTCCATCGAGAACGTCAGCACCCTGAACACCTTGGAAGAACACATTGAAGTCCAAACCACGCCAGTCGGCATTGAAGTTGAGACCGAAGGTCCAGTCTGGCATACCGTTACCAATATTGGTACGGTCCTCGGGAGAAATCACGCCGTCGCCATTCACATCCACAAAGCGAGTGTCACCAGCCACTGCGGTAGGCATAATCATCTGGCCATCGGCATTGGTGTAAGCCTTGACCTCATCCATATTCTGGAACACGCCGTTGGTCTTGTAGCCAAAGAAGTAGGGGAAAGGCTGTCCGTTGGATCCACGTGTACCGCCACCTGTATAACCCTGAATTCCATCAAGGTCCATATAACCGGTGTCGTTGCCAAGATTAACAAGCTTGTTTTTTAGATAGGTCGCATTGCCCTTCACAGCAAAGTTGGCATCTGCCACGCGCCACTTATAACTAAGTTCAAACTCCCATCCGCTGTTTTCCATGTCGCCGACGTTGCCAAGAGGTTTGGTCTCCCCTACGTAGCTTGGGATAGGCATGGTAAGAATCATACCGTTGGTCTTCTTCTTATAATAATCCACGGTGAACGTCA
>Ga0070399_1005333_pt1 | contig 10082 bp, 7 predicted proteins | sample BioMet4_FD_61217 | JGI IMG/M metagenome (GOLD analysis project Ga0070399, IMG submission 61217) | Microbial communities from bioreactor (seeded with sewage sludge) at LBNL, California, USA - Biofuel metagenome 4 (version 1) | ecosystem: Engineered > Bioreactor > Anaerobic > Unclassified ... | reverse complement strand
AGCCGGCCAACCGAAATCCGGGAGGACTGGGGCATTCCCGCGGTCTGCTGGAATCGGTGCGACTGCACGGCAAACTCTGGCTGACGGAGATGGATCAGGCGCCGTTCGGAACGGAAGAATTCAAAGGCGGCGATCCTTCTCGACATCGGGACAGCAGCGCGCTCATGTTGCGCAATACCATGGAACCGTTGATGCACGGCATGGGATTCTGGTTTTATGATCATCGGATTGTGCCGTCCGGCAGTATTTATCATAAAGACGGGTGGTGGGATAATGCCGTCCTGATGGATACGGTACGGAAGATTAAAGACGTTTATGATGAAAAACAAAACCATCCATTCGTTCCCGCCGCCGACGTTACTATTGTTTACGATACCGAGTCGTGTTATCATATGGCGTTGGACGGCAAGATCAACATGCTCTTCAATATCGATGTGGAATATGCCTTCCTGGATGCCGTCGGACATGCCGGAGCCGCCTATGAATGCGTGTATCTGCATGATATCGAAAAAATTGACTGGAATTCGAAGCGAGTCGTTATTTTTTATAATGCCTGCCAGGTACCCAGGGCCAAGCGCAATTTCATCAAAGAAAAGATTGCGAGGGACGGACGGCATCTGGTGTGGATTTATGCCGCGGGATATTCCGATGGCGAAGTATTGTCGGAATGTCAGATCACAGAGTTGACCGGGATTGGGGTGGAAAAATGTCCGACAACTCAAACCGCAATCACTTTCGGGGGAACGCTTCCGGTCTGCCGACATGAATCTCCGGGCGAATGGACGCCGTTATTCCGGGTCAACGATTTGGCGGCAGAAGCGCTTGGGACATTCTCCGACGGGGGCGCGGCGGCGGCCAAAAAGCAATTATGCGATTCAACCGCCTGGTATTTCAGTTTGCCGATCGGCAGCCGGGAAATCCTCCGGGAAATTTTCCGTCTGGCCGGCGCGCACCTTTACAGTACTGCCGGGGAGGCCCTTAACGCCGGGAACGGCATCATTACGATTCACTGTATCGACGGCGGACGAAAAGAAATCGTTTTACGCAATGGAACTCCGGTAGTGTTTGAGGCTGCGGCGGGAGAAACCCTGGTCTTTGATGCGGAAACGGGCAACTTGCTTGACGGGACTCCATCGCAAGTTAAAAATCAAAATTGATAATTCGGAAGAAATGTCGAAGTTTCATTACTGCACCATTTTCAATAATTAAAAAATTTACGGAGTATTGACGATGACCTGGAATTCGATGACGGCTATTTTGTGCTGTATGCTTGTAGGAATATCGTCCATGGGCACGGCAAACGATAAGACAAAAGACAATCCTTTGCTTTTGTCCAAATCGGGACGCACTGATTTTACTATTGTAATAAATGTCAATGCCTCCCCGGCGGAACAGCTTGCGGCAAACGACCTGGCGTTTTTTCTCCAAAAGGTTACCGGAGCGGCTTTTCCCATCAAAACCGAGGCGGCGGGAATTCAACACAAGGCTATTTATGTCGGTAAAACGAATTACGCCAAAGACAAGCTGGGAGTCCCGCAACCGGGGGATCAGGAGTGGCGCATAAAAAACTATGGCGATAATCTCATTCTGACGGGCGGAGCGCCGCTAGGTGAACTTTATGCCGTCTATGAATTCCTGGAACAATGCGTCGGGTGTCACTGGCTGGATGAATTCACCAATGTGATTCCGAACAGGCCGGATCTTGCGTTTGACGTCTTGGACATCAAAGGCAAGCCGGCTTTCCTGGATCGGCAGATATATGAGGAACCGTGCTATGTAGACCAGGACGCCAGAAAGCTCTTTCGTCTGAGGAACAAGGAGACGTCGCCGACGGATGCGAAATATGGCTGGGGCATCAGAAAGGGCTCCCCCAAGGAATGTCATACTTTTCGATATTACAGTCAGGATATCCAAGACGCCCATCCGGAATATTTGGCGCTGAATACCCAGGGGGAACGAGTCAAGTCAAGCATGACCAATGACAGCGGGCCGGGGCAGATATGTCTGACCAATCCCGATATGAGAAAGCACATGCTGGGGAAATTGCGGCAGTATATCAAAACCGACCGGGAGAATGCAACCAAAACGGGAATGCCTTTCCCTCAAATATACTGCATCGAAGCCAACGACAATGATTTGACCTGCCAGTGTCCCGCCTGCCGTGATATCATTAACAAGGAAGGCTCCAACTCCGCCCCTTACATTGATCTGGTGAATTTTTTGGCGTCGGGGATAAAAGACGAATATCCGGATGTGCTGATTGATACTTTCGCCTATCTGCAGACGCTTCACGCACCCAAAACGATCAAGCCGGCCGACAATGTCATCATTCGCATTGCCCAGTTGAATGCGCGGCCGGGCCTGAACGGCAACCCCGGCAGCAGACTTGACGAACGTCCAGACTATTTCCGTCCGATGACGCATCCGATCAACCGTTCCTGCCTTGAACAATTTCTGGCCTGGGGAAAAATATCCGGGCATATCAGTTATTGGGATTACTGGGTGCAATTTTGTGATCGGGTTACGACTCCCTATACGAACATCGACTGTCTGAAGCCAGATTTGGAACTATTTTATGACAATCATGTCGAGGCAATTTTTACCCAACTGGATGCCTATGAGCAGCTTGGCAGTCGTCAGGACAGTAGTTTCTGGGCGCTTGAACGATGGGTGGGATTGAAGCTGCTGCAAAATCCCCGGCAGCCGGTCGACCCGCTGATCAAAACCTTTCTGGCCGGATATTACGGCCCGGCGTCAGGAAAAATGGAAGAATATCTGGATTACCTGAGACGGCGGATCAAGCAATGTCCCGCCGATGAGAACATTTCATCTCTTACGGTTGATCAACGCCCTTATCTGGATCTGGAATTTTTTGAAACGAGTGAGCGGATGCTGGACGCCGCGGAAAAAATGTGCGCAACGGACAAATTGTCCTTGCTGCATGTGCAAAAGGAACGCATGGCGGTTGACAGTGGACTGTTGGGCTTGTGGAAGACTTTATGGGGAAAACTTCCGCCGGGCAAGAAAATGCCTTTTGAAATCGATGATGTCGTCAACCGCTACAAAGCCGCGTATCTTGCACAAATCAATGCGTTTTGGCAGCCGTCGCTGCAGAAGTTGAAGTTACGCACGGAACTGCTGGAAATCAGAATGCTCCCCTATCTCGCGTTGAGGGATGGCCTGAACAACAAGCTCTATCCCCCCAAGCCGGTTTGCATCGGCATTCCATCCGTTCTCGTCGCCAATGGAAACGCGGACAAAGTCGACTGGAGCAAAGCCGCCCGCTTGGATTGGCGTACCATATATGGATTTAATCCGGCGGATCGAGTCGTAACGGGCCTTGTCGCCCATGACGACAAATATCTGTATTTGAAATTGGAAGAGAAATTGAACGGCGCCAAGCTCACGTCGAAACCCCATAAGGATAATGGCTGGGAAGTGTTTATCGCGCCGCAACGGGCCAAACCGTATCAACAGATCCAATGTTTTCCGGACGGGAAAAATATATTTTACCGTCATGTCGCCAACTTTGACGACATCCCGTGGATAAAACATGGAATAACCATTGATTCCCGGATGAAGAACGATGCCTGGCGGCTTACCGTCGCCATACCGCTGAAGAGTGTTACCCAGTCGGGAAACTGGCAAGGCAAGGCCTTTTACGCCAATATCTACCGCGGACGTTCCGGGCGTGAATTCATCCGCTCGCTCTGCCTCAGCCCGACATTCTCGACAAGTTATCTCGAACCCGGAAGCTTTGCCGAAATGCGCCTGGAATAAGGATATTGACATTCCATTGGCGCGCTTTGATGAAAAATTATAAGAAGGGGCAACCTAATGTTGAAGTGGATTTTTTGCGCGGGAATTCTATTGTCATTCCTGTCGGTTTCGGCACGGGAGGGCACCGAATGGATGATGGCTTACTGGTACAACGGCAATGATAACAAATTGCCCCGGATTCTGCTGATCGGGGATTCCATCTGCAACGGCTATCAGACCGGGGTGCGGGACGAACTGGCCGGTACCGCTTATGTTTCCTTTTACGCCACCTCAAAATGCGTGACGGATTGTTCCTATCTCAAGGAACTGAGTTATATCCTGGAAGAGTACGATTATGCCGTGATTCATTTCAACAACGGATTGCACAGCTTGAAAACGGATCCGGTTAAATGGGAGGCCGGATTGCGCGCCGCGCTTCGCCTGATTCAGGAAAAAAACAAGCACGCCAAGATTATCTGGACATCGTCCACTCCATTGAAGGATGCGCAATTGACCGTCCGGGTGCGGGAGCTGAATGCAATCGCGGAAAAAGTTATGAAGGAAAATAATATTCCGGTCGACGATTTGTTTACTCTGATGAATCCGCTGGACCGCAATAAATGGTGGAAAGACGCCTATCATTACGTTCCGGAAGGCAAACTGATGCAGGCCAAACAGGTTGCGGCGGCGATTCGATCGGCAATGGGAAAAAATCATGCGCCAGAAACTGCCGTCCGCAACACCTTGCAGGCGGCAGTTTCGGAGACTGGCCCCGACGGCAAAATCAAATAAGTTCCGGAAATGGCGGAACGGTCTTCCGGACGCTTCAGCATTCACGAATTTCTCCGTAATGGAATTTTGAATTGGCGATCAGGGTTGGGCAATCCTTATCTTTCTAAGAATTCGAAAGAAATGTAAAGAAAATAAAAAGGAATGTTGAGCTTTAAAATCTGTTATCCTATATAATAATGCAACGGTTCAAATTGGCTGAACCCATAGTTTTAATTTAACCGTGCGTCAGTTTGAAATGTAAATATTTCAGTGATTTTTTATCTTACGGGAGTAACACATCATGATTATGGGACCCCGAAATCTTAAAGAGAGAATTCGGAATAATGAAATTCTGTTTACCGGGTGCATTCAGGATTGCCGGTCAGGGGCGGTGATTGAGGCTTATCATCACGCCGGGTTCGACGCGGTGATGATCGACCGCGAACATACCGCGCTGGATCGCGGTATCATTCTGGAACTCATCCGGACCAGCCGTTTGTGCGGAATTTCCTGCATGATTCGCGCCGCCGGCAACACTTACACCGAAATCGATCCGTTTCTCGATCAGTTGCCGGACGGTATTTTCGTGCCTCGCATCCGGACTCGGGCCGACGTCGAGAAACTGATGGAAACGGTTAAATTCCCGCCGCGCGGCAAACGCGGTTGCGGCGCGAGTACCTGTCCCGCCGGCAAATATCTGGGCTGGGAAGGAACCGTTGCCGAAATGGTGCGCGAACTGGATCGAACCACCGTGGTCGGCATTCAGATCGAAACCAAAGAGGCTATCGACAACCTTGACGACATCCTTTCCGTAGACGAAATCGATGTAGCCGTGGTGGGCAATGACGATCTCACCGTCGGACTCGGGATTCCCGGACAATTCAATAGCGAAACCTATCGGAATGTGGTCCGTAAGGTGATCGCTTCGTGCCGTCGTCACGGGGTCATGCCGGGCATTGCCGGCGGCGATCCGGCCTGGGTGAATTTCTGGGCGAAAGAAGGGATGCGGTTTTTCTGGAGCGCTTCCGATACGATTATGATCTGGCAGGGGGCGGTCGATGCGATGAAAGCGCTGAAACCTGCCGTGGAGGCGTATCGATGAGACTGGCCGAACGGATTGCCGCCTGCCGTCCGCGGCAGGAAACGATTGCGCTGTTTTATCTCGCGCAGGCCGGCTTTTTTATGAAATACGCGGACGGGCGAACGGTCTGCATCGATCCTTATCCCGGCGATTGCTGCGAAGCGATGTTCGGCTTCAAGCGGATGATTCCCGCGCCGCTGGCGATAGATGAAATCAAGCCCGACCTGCTGATTTCCACCCACAGTCATGCGGATCATCTCGATCCCGATTTGGTGCGGCGGGCCGCGCAAGGAACGACGATTTTTGTCGGTTCGCCCGATTGTCTGCCGTTGTACCTTGACTGCGGAATTCCCGAAGAGCGGATTGTTATTTTGGCGGCGGGTGAAAGTCGCGAAGTACGCGGAGTGATGCTGCGGGCCGTCTACGCCGATCACGGGGAATCGGCTCCCGACGCCGTCGGGATGCTGGTTCGATATGACGGAATGACCGTGTACGACACCGGAGACACCGCCGTGCGCATTCCCGAGATCACGGCCTCGCTGAACGGAGCGAGCGTCGATTTGATGCTGGTGCCGATCAATCCGGCGTTCGGCAATCCGGGAGCGGAAGGGGCCGTAAAATTGGCGGCGTCGGTTCGGCCGCAAGTAGTGATCGGATCGCATTTCGGGATGTTCATCGAACACGGCGGCGATCCGGGCGAATTCCTCGCCTGCGCCGGACGGATACTTCCGCAAGCAATAAAACCGCTGATCCTTGCACCGGCGGAGGCCCTGTACTGGTCGTCGACTTCCGTTATCATGGAAACGCAGGCGCAAGCGGAAGGCAAGGTAAAGATCAAATGAAAATTTTACGTTTGAACGCCAGAACGTTCCCGATGATCGATGAAGAACGAAAAATCCTTCATGATGCGAATGCGGAACTGATTGAAAAGGAACTGTTCTCGGAATGCTTTACGCCGGAAGAATTTGACGGCGTTATGATCATCTCCGCCTGCCTTCGCGCGGCGGATATCCGGCGGTTGACGAAGTGCAGAATTATTGCCCGGCTCGGCAACGGTTGCGACAAGATCGATTTGACCGAAGCGGCGAAGCAGGGAATCGCGGTCGCCAATGTTCCCGATTCTTTTACGGTGGAAGTGGCCGATCATACCATGGCGCTGATGCTTTCCGCACTACGCAAACTCAAACCACATGAGGAGATGATGCGGCAGGGACGACGGCCCGAGGGAACGTTCGGACTGCATCGGCTATCGTCGCTCACGCTTGGACTGATCGGCTTCGGTCGAATCGGACAAATGGCGGCGATTCGTGCTCAAGCTTTCGGAATGCGGGTCATCGTTTCCGATCCGGCGTTGACCGAGGAAGCGGCGGCGAAATCGGGCGTCGAACGCGCTTCGTTTGATACCGTCCTGGAAACGGCCGATGTGGTTTCATTGCTGTGTCCGTTGCTGCCGTCCACCCGCGAAATGCTGACGATGAAGGAATTTCGGCGGATGAAGCCGACGGCGATCCTGATCAATACGGCGCGCGGCGAACTGGTGAACGAAACGGATTTGGCCCAGGCACTTGAAACCGGCGTAATCGCCGGGGCCGGAGTGGACGTTTTCGGTGGAATCAATGTGTTTGCCGAGGGCGGATTCTCCACGGATCATCCGTATTTCAAGGTGAAAAACATCCAGCTCACGCCTCATGTTGCCGCCAATGCGGAAGAGGCCAAGATTGAAACCTTCAGCCGCGCGGCGCAATATGCCGTGGACGGCGTCAACGGCATCATGCCGCCCTTTGTCGTCAACCGGCAACAACTCAAGGAGTTCGGAACATGCAGAATATGATGAGAGTCGCCCGCTTGTTCGGGCCCCGCGATTTGCGCCTTATCTCCATGCCGGTGCCGGAGATCGGTCCGCACGACGTCTTGTGCAAAGTCCGCCGGGCCTGTATCTGCGGCACCGACCTGGCCATTTACTCGGGCGATTGTTCGTTTGTCCGCAACGGGGAAGTCGATTTTCCGATGACGCAGGGGCACGAGTGGTCGGGCGTGGCGGCGGCCGTCGGCAGCTCGGTGACCCGGTTCAAGCCGGGCGACCGGGTGGTGAGCGACAATGGCATAGCCTGCGGTAAATGTCCGGCCTGCCTGTGCGGCGACCTTGCCAATTGCCGGAATGTGCGTTCCCTCGGCACCGTTCACGCCTGGGATGGTGCCTTTGCCGAATATCTGGTCATGCCGGAACGGAGCGTTTTCCATTTGGCGGACTCAATATCATTCGATGAAGGAGCGCTGATGGAGCCGGCCACGATCGCCTATTCGGGGATTCGCGGAGCGGAAGTGAAGCCGGGCGATACGGTATTGATAAACGGCTCCGGCTCGATCGGCATCATCGCCGCTCGGCTGGCCAAACTGACGGGAGCGACCAAAGTTTTTTTGACGGGACGAAAAGAATTCAAGTTGAACAAAGCGAAAGAATTCGGTGCCGATGTGACCATCGATACCACGAAAGAATCGGTATTTGAAGTTTTGTCCCGCGAGACGCCGACCGGTAAAGTCGACCGGATCATCGAAACCTCCGGTTCAATTCAGCTGCTCAAGGATTCGTTACGGCAAGTGGCTTGCGGCGGCATCATCGCCGCAATTGCTTTTTATGAGAAAAATATTCCGGAACTGCCGATCGACCAGTTGGTATTCGGTAATGTAACCTTGCGAGGCGTCGCCGATTCCACGCGAACGCATCAGCCGGTTCTCCGGTTGATGGAGAGTGGACGGCTTCGCATGTCGTCGCTGATTACCGGCCGTTATCGCTTTGCCGACATCTTGCAGGCGTATCGCGATATGACCGAGAAAAACGACACCCGCATCAAATTACTTCTGGATTTCGAAGCATGAATACGATCCAATTCGGAAAACTGACTATTTTGCCGGAATCGGGACGGGTTTTGAAACTGGAGCCGGTTCCCGGCTGCAACGTATTCTGGAACAATCCGTTGCCGAAACAGAAAAACGGCTGGCACAATCCCGGCGGAGATCGGACCTGGATTTCGCCAGAATGCGAATTGTTCCTGCCGGACGGGACCTGGAAATCCTATACCGTTCCGGCCGCCGTCGATCCGGGGCGGTACGACGTTTTGGAACATTCCGCGCGGCATGTCCGCTTGCGTAACCGGATTGCCGCCCGTTTTTTCCGTCGCAACACGACCGTCAGCCTGACGTTGACCAAAAACATCACCGAAACCATTCCGGTCCTCCCCGACGTCGACGCGGCGGTCGGTTATGAGACCGAAACCCGGCTGCAGGCGGAGTCTCCTCTCCCGGCGGGAGTTACCCCCGCCGTGTGGAATCTGCTGCAACTTCCGCCGGGAGGAAAGATTTTCTTCACGGGTGCGGTTCCCGTCTCCTACTTCGGGAGGCCCGGCTGGCGCGATGACGGCAAAGGACTGCGCAGCGTCGAAATTCCGGCGGCCGGCGAATCCTATAAAATCGGCATTCCCGCACGGGAGGCACAGAGCGTAATGGCATATTTGAATACCAGCATCGAGCATCCGTTTCTGGTAGTGCGCCGTTTCAATGTTAATCCCGCCGGACATTACTGCGATGTGCCGCTGGGACGACCGGACCAACCTTGCGTTCAACAGTTTTTTTCCGATAACGGCGAGGCCGGTGGGTTTGGAGAAATGGAATATCATACGGAAGCCTTAACCCCTGAGCGGTTGGAAGTAGTGGATCGTTGTTCGACTTTTGCCTGTCTCGCCCGCCGGGAGATACTGGAACGGATTCTGAAACAGTTGTTCCGCTGAAACCGCACATTTCCGCCGTCGAAACGGCGATTAATAAAAAAGTAAGGAAGGAAAAAATGGCACCGGGAATATTCCTCAACTCCGAAGACTTCGCCACTATCGAAGAATATTTGGACTGTTATGTACTGGAAGGCGTCACCACCAACGTCTCCATGATTGCCCGCCTGGGCAATACGGATTTTTCGCAATATCTGCGCGACATGCGGAAGCTCTTGGACGATAAAGTTTTTTTAACCCAGGTAACTTCCGAAGATTACAAGATCATGCTGGAGGAAGCGGAATTTATCCGTAAACACGGCGGCGAGCATACCGTGGTCAAATTTCCCTGTACGCCGGAAGGATTGCATGCGATGAAGATTTTTACCGCCAACGGCGGCGAGGCGGCGGGAACGCTCTGTTTTTCCGTAGTCCAGGGCGTTCTGGCCCTGCTGGCCGGAGCAACCTACGTGGCGACGTTTTACCAGTCGATGAATGATGTCGGAACCGATGGCTTGGCGGTAATCCGTCAATTGTCGGCATTTATCAAACGGAGCGGTTGCAAGGGACGTATCCTTTCCGCCAGTTGCCGCACCTCCGTCGACCTGGGCGACATCTATGAGGCCGGCGGAGACGCGGTAACGGTCAATCCGGTATTTTTCAAAGAATTGGCGGCGCCGGGAATGGATAAATATTACAATAAGTTTACC
>Ga0070399_1005332_pt1 | contig 10083 bp, 7 predicted proteins | sample BioMet4_FD_61217 | JGI IMG/M metagenome (GOLD analysis project Ga0070399, IMG submission 61217) | Microbial communities from bioreactor (seeded with sewage sludge) at LBNL, California, USA - Biofuel metagenome 4 (version 1) | ecosystem: Engineered > Bioreactor > Anaerobic > Unclassified ... | reverse complement strand
TGTGCAGATCAATTGAATCGACGGGGACATCATGTAACTGTGTATGAAAAGAGCGATCGATTTGGTGGTCTTTTAATGTATGGCATTCCAAATATGAAATTGGATAAACAAATTGTTAAACGGCGGATTGAACTGATGCAAAAGGAAGGTGTGCACTTTATCAACAACACTTGCATTGAGACCAAAGCACAGGCTAAGGCCCTGCAGGAAAAATTTGATGCGGTCATTCTGTGCTGTGGAACAGGTAAGGCTAGATCATTGAACGTTGAAGGCGTGGACAGCGATGGTATCTTTTATGCGGTCGATTTCCTTTCTATGAATACGGCGGCACTGTTGGATCATCGCCAGTTACAGGTGAGTGCGAAAAAGAAACATGTTATTATTGTTGGCGGTGGTGATACAGGCAACGATTGTGTTGCAACTTGTCTTCGCCAGGGATGCAGTGATGTTATCCAGTTGGAAATGATGCCAGAACCACCAATGGAGCGGCGGGCAGATAATCCATGGCCAGAATGGCCATTCGTCAAAAAGACCGATTATGGTCAACAGGAATATATTGCCCTTTTTGGCAATGATCCGCGTCTTTATGAAACATCAATTGCTAAGATTTATCAGGATGGTGGCAGAATTTCTGGTGTGGATTTGATGAAAGTGAAAATGGTGAGGGGAGCTGATGGTTCCATGTCTATGCAACAGGTAGATGGATCACTGCAATATCAGCCATGTAATCTGTTATTGATTGCCGCAGGATTTCTTGGATGTTCGGACAATATCGTGGATGCATTTTCCTTGGAAACGCAACGAGGGAGGGCACTTGCAGATGGATACCACATTAAAAAGAATCTATTTACGGCAGGCGATATGCATCGTGGGCAGTCATTAGTGGTCCATGCTATTAATGAGGGCAGACTCTGTGCGGAACAGGTCGACGCATATTTAATGGAACAATAAAAATGGACTCTGGAAACAGGGTCTGTTTTCGATTGTTCCAGAATAGGAAAGAATAATGCATTGTACAATTTGATGGTATAATCCACACATAGGGTATGGTAAACAATATGATAAATAATATAAAGTTGCTAGTAGCAGATATTGATGGAACTTTAGTGAACGAACAAAGAGAGATGATGCCTTTGACAAGAGCTGTTTTAAATGATCTACATCAGCGTGGCATTCTACTTGGCATTGCTTCAGGCAGACCAGTTGGACCACATTTGTATGAACAAAAGAATTCCTGGCATGTGAATTTTGATTTTGATATGTGGATTGGCATGAACGGTAATCAAGTTTATGACGTCCATAAGAATGTGTTTGAAAAGTATTATGAGTTAGCGCCAAAGACAATTGAAGAAATTATCAAGTTTATGGAACCTGTTCAGGGCAATCCATTTATCTATATTGGTGAAGATATGTTGTCTCAAGAAATTGATGATGAGATGTATGCCAGTGAAACACGGCATCACATCAAATGTACAAAAGTCAAGCAGATCAGTGACTTGTGGCAGAATCCAACCGAGAAGATCTTGTTCCGCCTTAAGGATGCAGCGATGATGCCGGCTGCAGAAAAACTGGCAGCAGAACATCCATCGAAAAACTATACGGCATTCAAAACTCAGCCGACGATGTTGGAGTTTCAGGATCCGCGAGTCAATAAAGGACTTGGTGTTGTACGCTATTGTCAAGCTAATAATATTTCACTAGAGGATGTAATTGCTTTTGGAGATATGTCAAATGACAATGGAATGATGACAACCGCTGGCTGGTCGGTCTGTTTAAAAAATGGTGCAGAAGATACCAAAGCACTTGCCAAGGATATTACTGAATATGATAATAATCAGGATGGTCTAGGGCACTACATGATTGATCATTGGTATCTACCTAATATGTGGAAAATCCCTGAAGGTGTGAAATGATCCGTATTGCAATCTGTTGCGGCGGCGGTTTTTCTTCCAGTACATTGGTGAATCATATCCAGAAAACCATGAGAAAAGAAGGACTTCAGGAAAAAGCCTTTTTTGAGTTTATTCCCTTTATCCATCTAAAGGATCGCCAGGAAGAAGTTGATATTGCTATGCTGTGCCCACATTTGGAATGGGCAGCTAAGCAGCATGCGACCGAGTACCAAATTCCACTATATATTATTCCACCCAAGCTGTACGGATTGATGCCGGCCGAAGATTTTATTGAAGATGCCGAAGATATCTTGAGGCTTTGGCAGGCAGAACCGGTCAATATAATGCATTTCGAGGATGAACCTCGTCCGCTGGCTATTGCCAGAATGGTATCTCATCAAAGAATGCTGCGGGGAGAGAAGGCAAATTTGAACCATATCTTAGGAAAATAGTGCGGAACACTGCCACGCTATTTTTATGTTTTAAGGGTTTAAATAGAAAATGGAATGGAGTACTATTGTCGTGTTACACGAAAAAGGAGAAATGAAAATGAAAGAATTTGTCCCAATGAAAGAGGGAAAAGTCCGTGAGATTTATGATAACGGAGATTCTCTGATCATGGTAGCAACCGACCGCATTTCTGCATTTGATGTAATTCTGAAAAACAAAGTAGTAAAAAAGGGTACCGTATTAACACAGATGTCCAAATTCTGGTTTGATTACACAAAGGACATTGTACCGAACCATATGATCAGTGTGGATGTGAATGATATGCCAGAATATTTTCGTCAACCGCAGTTTGATGGAAATTCGATGTTATGCAAGAAGTTAAAGATGATTCCAATTGAATGCATCGTAAGAGGCTATATTACAGGTTCTGGCTGGGTATCCTATCAGAAGAATGGAACGGTATGCGGCATTGCCCTGCCAGCAGGTTTGAAAGAATGTGATCCGTTGCCTGAACCAATCTACACGCCGTCCACAAAGGCTGAAATTGGAGATCATGATGAAAATATTAGTTATGAACAGTCCATCGATGTATTGGAAAAGGTCTTCCCTGATCATGGTAGGGAGTATGCCACAAAGATCCGAGATTATACGATTGCCCTGTATAAGAAATGTGCGGAATATGCACGTACGAAGGGGATTATTATTGCGGATACTAAATTTGAGTTTGGGCTGAATGAAAAGGGTAAAGTCATCTTGGGTGATGAAATGCTAACACCGGATAGTTCTCGTTTTTGGCCAGTGGAAGGATATGAGCCAGGACATGGTCAGGCATCCTTTGATAAGCAGTTTGTCAGAGACTGGTTAAAGGCAAACCCAGAAAGCGATTATAGTTTACCGCAGGAAATTATTGATAAAACGATTGCGAAATATAAGGAAGCTTATAAACTTTTGACGGGTAAAGAATTAGAAGCATAAAGAGAAGAAGAAAACTTCTTCTTTTTTTATGGGAATTAGGAAGTGATTGGTGAATATAAGGTGGGAGGAATGAAGAATGGAAACACTAATCACTGAAATTGCAGGTTATCCGTATCCAGATCGGGTCAGTAATTTCCGACTATTATGCAGAGCTTATAAAATAAATCAGTATTGGATAAAAAGCATGCAGAAAGATTTGCTGAAAAAAGATCCGGAAAAGGTCTTCCAGGTATGGAACGGGAAACTTATTGATCAAGAAGAAGTCAGGAAAAGATATACATTGTTTCAACAGAACGTAGCGACTGTCGAGCAATCCTTAGAGAAAATTCGGATGTTTTACGGCAGGGACGCAGAAGAAATGGTCAAGGAAGCGTATGTTTGTGGTAAAAGTCAGAAAGAGATTGCCAAAAAATATAATTTAAGTGAGGCTGCCATTCAGCGAAAATATCATACATGGTTAGTAGGTGTTTTTTATGAAAAAGAAAGGAATGCATCATGAAGAAGATCAAGCATATCTGTGCAGTTATTTTTGTAACAATGCAGTTGCTGATTGCCTCTTTTTTGCCCGTCTATGCGGCCGTGCGCTTTGATACGGAACCATGTCATATCTATATGGATGGTGCCAATTTGAATGGTGGCAATTTCTTTATTAAAACATATAATGGATTGCCAGTATATTGTATCGAGCCATGGATTCCCATCAGTTGGGACGATGTGTATAATGTTGGCACATTAGAGGATTATGAAAAATTATCTGCTCAGAAAAAAGAACATATCGCGGAGCTGTCCTATTTTGGCTATGGCTATGGTGAACATCAAAATGAAAAATACTATGTTGCTACCCAGTATCTGATCTGGTTAGAACTGGATCCGGAATTTGTCAGAGATTCACATTTCTATACAGAAGATAAAGGTGAATGCATCGATGCAGAAATCAATGTCTACGTACATGACATCTTACGTCAAGTCGATCAATATCGTGCACCGGTTGCGTTTACCGTTACAACTTCTGCTAAGACAGAAGAAGCTGGAAATTATTATGCAGGAAATGGCGACATGGGTGATGTCTATGAAATAAATGATCGTAACAATGTGTTATCACAGATGAACCTGACACAGAATGATTTTGGAGATGCACTGCAATGGGATGATAATCATCTGATTATCGCGTTGAGTGAAAAGACATTAGGAGATCGTGTAGTAAAATTCGAAAAGAATCGTTCTTTGATTGGAACGCGTCCAATGATATTAAAGGACAGCAACAATCAATATCAAACACTTGGTATTCGAGGAGATGTTCAGCAAAGTGCAACAATTTGTTTGCGTACGACAGCACATGTCGATATCGAAAAAATAAATGAAAGTGGACAGTGTGTTAAGGATGCATCTTTGCAGCTGTTGGATACAACGGTAAAAAGAGTATTAGATACTTGGATTACTACATCAGAGAAACACCGAACATTGAATCTTGAAACCGGGCACACATATCAAGTAAGCGAGCAGAATGCACCGATGGGATATTACTATGCTAATGCAGAAATAATTGAACCAGGGAAAACGATTCGTGCAAAATTGATTGATCAAGCAATTGAAGCTTCAATTCAAAAAGTGGATAATCAGGGCAATACAGTACAAGGAGCTGTTTTGCAGATTCAAGATTTAACCGATGGACGTACGATGGAGTTTGAAACAACAAATGTACCATATGAGTGTGGAACTTTCTTACTTGCAGAGCACCATTATCGGGTTAAGGAACTGCAGGCACCAAAGGGACATTATGTTTGTGAGGATCAAGAATTTACAGTGCCTCATTATCCAGGTAAACCAATCTCTCTGATCATGAAAGATCCATTAATATCATACGTTGCAGTAAAACAAGACGAGAATAAAAATCCCGTAAATCAAGCTTCTCTTACTTTGTACGATACAACGAATGGTGAGAAAAAAAAGATTTTGTCATGGCAGACAGGATCCGATGGAAAAGAAATTGGTGAATTTTTAGAAGCAGGGCATTTCTATACAATTGTTGAAGAGGATGCAAGTACAAAATACTTTCTTGCCAGCGATGTACAGTTTGAGGTTCCTGTTCATCAAGAAGAATCCACGCACATTATTACGATTACAGATTTTCATATTTGCTATCAGCTGCAGAAGGTTGATCAGAATGGAAATCCAATCAAAGATGCAAGGCTTGTCATTACGGATATCACAGATCCCTTTGATGAAGGAAGAGTGATTTTGGATTGGCGAAGTACAGCAGATCCATTACAGGTGAATTTACTAGAACGCGGCCATGTCTACAGACTGCAGGAAATGGAAGGACCAGAAGGTTACTATGTTGCCGAAGATAAAATATTTAAAGTTCCATTTTATGGCGATAATCATCCAATTACGATAACCTGTGAAGATCAACAAATTGTTTACCGTATCCATAAGGTGGATGATGCCAATCAGCCAATCAGTGGGTCACAATTGCAGATTTTTGAAGTGAATAATGATGGTGAGAAAGAAATACAGACCATTACGACTACTGCAGAAGCAAATGTTATCTATGGCCTAAAAAAGGATACGGATTATGTCATAAGAGAAACAAATGTGCCATATGGCTATTATCGAGCAAAAGATTACAACTTTCATGTTGAAAAAGAGAAAACGTGTACGCCAATCGAAATTGTCATGGAAGATCAACCAATCCATGCGTCCATCCTAAAAACAGATCTGGCAGGTATACCAGTTGCCGGTGCTGTAATGCAAGTGGTGGATGTTCAATGTGGACGTATTGTAGGAACCTACGTATCCTATGAAAATGGACCGATTGAAATTGGTAGTGTATTAGAGGCTGGGCATTCATATGTTTTGAAGGAAGTACAAGCCCCCAAAGGTTATTATTGTGGAGAAGAACAGCAATTTAATATTAATATGCTGCCGTCGAATGCCATCACAGTGCAGATCAAAGATCAACCAATTCATTGTGAGGTTCAGAAGATGGATAGCAATGAAGAGCCATTGAAAGGTGCACATCTATGTTTATTGGAAAATAAAAATAAGATTGTTGAGTGGACCAGTAATGGAATGCCATTCGATCTAGCAAATTATTTACAGGATGGTCATTCTTATGTTATCCAAGAGATGGAAGCACCAATTGGCTATTACAAAATTCCGGAATATGTATTTACTGTTTCTTTAGATATGGATTCTGAAATTTCACATTTGAATTTGATAGATGAAGATATTCATTATGAAATTCTAAAAACGGATGAAGATGGAAATTCGGTCCCTGGTGTGCAGTTAGCGTTGTTTGACACAACAGAGAATCATCAAGTATTGATCCGGCGATGGTTGACAACAAACCAAGCGGAAACGTTTGGAAGTGAGTTGATTGCTGGTCATACATATCAGTTGGATGAGACAGAAGGTGTTGCAGGGTATCAAGTTGCATCATCTTTGACATTCCGCGTTAATGAAATTGGATCAAGAAAAATAATCATTGTGCCTTTGGTTGATGAAACTAATGCAATTGCCTTTTTAAAGACGGATGAAGAAGGGAAAGCACTTTCTGATGCAGAAATGGAAATCTTTGATGTGGAAGGAAATGTTGTTGCATCTTTTCTATCGAATGACGATGAAAAAGGCGTTTCTGTGGATCGTACCGGAGTGGAGCTGGCCACGTATTTAGAAGGTGGCAACACTTATATACTGCATGAGAAGAAAGCTCCGTTTGGATATGATCTTTGTGAGGATGTTTCCTTTGTTATGAAAGGAACGCTTGCTTCAAAGCAGATTGTATCTGTTCAGGATTATGCTAAGACACTTTTCCTAAAAGTAGAGAAGCATTCTGCGGAAGGCAATATGCCTCTATTGGCAGACTGTGAAGTGACAGTATATCATCAAGATACTAATGCAATTGCCTTTACCTTAGATGGCAAACAGGCATCAACTTTGACAGATGCCAGTGGATTAGCACGTTTCCAGTTGCCGTATACCAAAGCCGGCTATTATGTTCAGGAAACAAAAGCACCGGAAGGATTTGCGATTGATCCAATGCCAAAACAATTAACTGTTGAAAATGATGCATACTTTCATTTTGAGACACCCAAAAAAATCACTGTGGTGGATGAAAAGAATGTTGATACCGGAACGCAACTTCCATATCATGCCATTCTTGCATTGCTTTGTATGCTGGAATGCATTATGTTTATGAAATGGCCGCATGCGAAAGCGTAATGGATTTTTATTATTTGTGACATGTGCATGCATGAGCTTTACAATATGTGATTTGACAAGCTGGTTTGTTGGTATTCAACATGAGGAACAAGCATTACAGAAGGCAAGGAAAATCGTTTCGAATCAAACTTTATCAGAACCAATGGTAACAATGCGTGACATCAATCCAGCTTACGTTTGCTGGCTGGATGCACCTGACTTAGATATGCATTTGCCAGTCGTACAAGGGCAGGATGATGCATTCTATTTAGAACACGCCTGGGATAATACAATCAGTGATTTAGGTACACCGTTTTTTGACTGTATTTCTCATCGAGAAGATTCTGTGCAAATTATTTATGGGCATACTGTAACATATGATAAAAAGGCAATGTTTACACCGCTGCATAAACTTGCAGAAAAACGAGAACAACTTTTGGAGTTTCAACTGCACTATGACGCGTACAGCAATCTTTATGAGATGGTTTATGCCTTCACATTGGCAAAGAATAATTCGGAGTTTGCCCTGCGGAAACAAAATTTTTCGAATCAAGCAGATTTTGATCAATGGATTGGCTACGCAAAAGCACATACGTTCCTGATACCGCCCTTGGAATGCACAATACAAGACTCCTATGTTCTCTTACAGACATGCAGTCAAACGAGGGGAGATTTCTTGATTGTTATCGGGCGAAAGTGCATAACTTGAAAGTTGCGATAAAAAGAAATAAGATTATCATATTGAGGTATCTTATGCAGAAACTAAGAGAATCTCTGTCACGGTTTATGTATGGCAGAAATGGAATTGATGGCTACAATAAATTCCTATTGATTACTGGTCTGGTACTGGACCTGTTGAGTTATGTAAATATTTATTTCTTGATTCTTTCTGATTTCTTCTTTATCTATGCTATCTTTCGCGCTTTATCAAAAAATCTTGTTAAAAGATCCATGGAAAATCAAAGCTATTTGGTAATTGCCAACTGGCTCCGTCATTTATGGAAGGCAAAGGTATCCACGATTAAAGATAAGACACATGTATATTATGTTTGCCCGCAGTGTCATCAGATTGTCCGAGTGCCAAAAGGCCGTGGAAAAATTGATATTACCTGCCCAACGTGTGGGAAAGAATTCAGCCGGAAAAGCTGAACTTTCCCATTTTTTTTGGAAAATAAGAAAAGCTAAGGCTGGAACTAGCGAGAATGCGGATAATTAGGCAAAATTTCCCTGTTTGCGTGGTATAATAATCGGGTAGATTTGGAGCATATGAATGAAAATTGGTGTAATTTCGCTTGGCTGTGCCAAGAACCTTGTCGATACAGAAAATTTATTGGGAATGTTGCGGTCAGCAGACCAAGAAATTGTAACTTCCTACAATGAAGCCGAAGCAATTATTATCAACACTTGCGGGTTTATTGAAAGTGCAAAATTAGAGGCAATCAATACGATCCTCGATACAGCCGATCTCAAGAAAAAGAATCTGAGGAAATTGATTGTCATGGGCTGTTTGGCGGAGCGGTATAAAGATCAATTAGAAATCGAAATGCCGGAAGTTGACCGTTTTATCGCAATTGATGAGTATAAGAATCTTGGGGAGATTTTAAGTGATCAGTTGGGGATCAAAGTTACGAATACGTATGGCCTGACACCACGTGTATTATCGGGGAAACCTTGGATGGCATACTTACAGATTGCCGATGGCTGTGATAACAACTGCAGCTTCTGTGCAATTCCTAGTATTCGCGGCCGATTGACCAGTACAAAGATGGAAGATATTTTAAAAGAAGCAAACCGCTTGTCATCCATTGGCGTCAAAGAGATTACGTTGGTGGCTCAGGATTGTTCAAGATACGGATACGATTTTGACCATCGGCCGCATCTTGTGGAACTGCTTAAAGAATTAGATGAGATTGAAGGGATTCACTGGATTCGGCTGTTATATTTGTATCCAGATGAGATTCCAGAGCATTTGTTTACAACGATCAAGAACAGCAGACATATTTTACCCTATTTTGATATTCCAACGCAGAGCGGTTCCGACCATGTTCTGCATGCAATGAAGCGAAAAACAAATCGGCAAAAAATCATCGATTTGACAGAAACAATTCGTAAGCAATTACCAAATGCTTCTTTGCGTACAACGATAATCACGGGTTTTCCTGGAGAGACAAGGGAAGATCATGAAGAAACACTTTCGATGATTCAGCGTGTTAAATTCAATCATCTCGGGGTCTTTACCTTTTCGCCAGAAGAGGGTACCGCGGCATTTGATATGCCGGATGATGTCAGCTCAGAAGAAAAGGAAAGTCGAAAAGAGGAAATCATGACCATGCAGGAGAGCATTGCTCAGGCGTTGCTCAAAGAAAAACTGGATACTGCTGCAGAGGTAATGATTGAAGGAAGAAATCCATTGACCCATATGTATTCGGGCAGAAGCTATGGGTTTGCACCAGATGGGGTGGATGGATATGTCATGTTTAAATCAGACGTTGAGCATGAAGCCGGACAGTTCACAAAGGTCCGCTTTCAAAAGATCAGCGGGCAGAATCTCATAGGTGAAGAA
>Ga0070399_1005328_pt1 | contig 10091 bp, 12 predicted proteins | sample BioMet4_FD_61217 | JGI IMG/M metagenome (GOLD analysis project Ga0070399, IMG submission 61217) | Microbial communities from bioreactor (seeded with sewage sludge) at LBNL, California, USA - Biofuel metagenome 4 (version 1) | ecosystem: Engineered > Bioreactor > Anaerobic > Unclassified ... | reverse complement strand
TCTAAAGGCGGTAGGGCAAAGTATGTGTATCCCTACCTGCTCAGGGACATTAAGGCGAAGCACCCTAACCAAATTTGGAGTACGGATATATCCTACATACCTATGGGACGTGGGTTTATGTACTTGTATGCCATTATCGATGTGTATAGCCGGTTCATAGTGGGGTGGAGACTGAGCAATGATCTGTCTGCAAGTAATTGTATCGCTCTTCTTGAAGAGTGTATCTCTAAACAGGGTGCACCTGAAATAATAAATACCGACCAAGGCTGTCAATATACCAGTGAAGGTTGGATAAAGTGTCTGCAAGAGCATCATATTTGTATCAGTATGGACGGCAGAGGCAGATGTAAAGACAATATTTGGATAGAGCGTTTCTGGCGTACTATCAAACAAGAATACATTTACCTGAATCCTGTCGATGACGGATATGAACTCCATGAAGGCATCGCCAAATTCATTGAGTATTACAATTATCGTAGGCCACATCATAGTTTGCCGGAATTGTTACCATACAGGAGATATAGCCGAGCTGCTTGACGCTCGTCGAGGCGTTATACGACGCCTCTTGCCGCGAGGCGATCTCTCCGTAGATGAGTATATTTTAAATTAATGTTAAACGTTGTCTAACTTTGGGGTATAGATTAAATATTAACCAGTTTGTGATAAAATCCTTGCTTTTCTTTTTCAATTGCCATGAAATATTAGATAATATATCATATGTAAAAGTGAAAATCCATGGATCAAAGACGTCTCGTGCATTATACTCATAGTATAGTTTTTTGTGCCCTATTAATAAGTCTAAGTATCCATATACTACAATTCCCACGTTGCAAGTTGAATGCTGCCATCTTGAGTTATAATCGCGTATTATGGCTGTATTCGTATTGATTTGACCTGCATTATTGTTAAAATTAGGTGTCAAAGTTACTTTAACTGCTGAATTCAAGCGGATAATGCAACCGCATTATCCGCTTGAATTCAGCTATTTCCATATCAAACACATTCATTCATTTCTTCCTCCATACGGTCACCTCCAACCGTCGGAGTTCTTTGATGCGTGAGATCTTCGGTTGTACCAAGGTCAAGTTTTGTAGGTGGCGGAGGCTATCGAAGTTCTCCAAGAGGACTTTCGTCAAGGCATCCAAGCCCGTGACGGGCTCACCATCTTTCTTATAACCGCCTAACCAATATTTGTGCGGCGTTTCACTTACGTCCCATTTGTAATCGGTAGCCACTATTAGGATGGCATTGGGATTCATTCGGTCGGCTATCGAACGCAAGAACGCACGCGGATGCGTCACTTTGTTGAGGATGTCGGGCATGATGATCACGTCGAAGCCCGAGAAAATGGGTTTGAGATTGTTGATGTCCGCTTGCATGAAAGTGATGTTCTTCGCCCCCATACCCAAACCAAAGTCCTTCAGCACCACCTCACGGTAATGCACCAAATCGTTCTCATCCTCCATCACATACCGCATGCCGCCTTGGTCTTGCAACTGGATGGCCATGCGAAGCATACGAGCAGTGAAGTCGAGTGCGGTGATGTTTTCGTAGTCCGCAGCCAACTCAAAGGCCAGACGGCCCGTATCGGTGTTTAGGTCAAGGATTTTAGCATCGGGCTTGTTGCCCACGAGCTCTTTCACCAATGCTCCCAAGTCCTTTGCGAAGTTAGGCGTCACTCCAAAGGCATCGCCCCAATCCTTCTCGCATGCCAACGCTACCTCGGCATCGGTCTCGAAGTCGTTGCGTTGAATGACGAGCGGTTGGTCGGATTGCACATAACGGAACCCGGCATGTTGGTAGAAATGCCGACGGAAGGCATAGCGCGCGTGCACGGTCGCTTCGTTGCCCGTAGAGATCCACGAGCCACCCTTGATGAGATTGTGCTGTCCGTCGAATGTTGGGGTGGAGAAATCATCGTAGGCCGGATGCACCCTGAAGCCATTGAATCCCGTGATCGGTGTCTCGGTCCATTGCCACACGTTGCCGATGACGTCGAAGAATGGTCCGTGCGGATATTTATCCACTGGGGTAGGAGAGGTATAGTGAGCCAGATTGATGTTCGCCGGCGTCTCTTTCCAATCCATCATATCATGTAATTCCGACATCTCATGTATCAAATACCATTCGGCCTCGGTAGGCAGGCGGTAGGCCTTGCCCGACCTCTTGGTTTTCCAATTGCAAAACGCCTTCGCCTCGAGGTCATTCACTTCCACCGGCCAGTTCCATGGCATATCTATCTCTTCGGCCACCAATCGCAGGCGATAGGTGTCGCCGTCCTTGCGCCAGAACAACGGCATCTCGGCTTGCTTGAAGCTGCGCCAGTTCCACCCTTCCTCCGTCCAATAGCTTTCGGTGGCATAGCCGCCATCTTGGATAAAGTCGAGGAACTCACGATTGGAAGTGAGATACTTGGCAGCCTTGAAATCGCCTACCTCTTCCGAATAGGAACCGTATTCATTGTCCCATCCATAATAGGGATGATCCATCGGTTTGCCCATCACCATCGTCTTGCCCTCTACCTCGACCAATTCGTTCTGAGGGGCGATGCCTGTCTCGGTGCACCTCTCGCCAAATCTCCTCGCCACCACTTCGTCCAAAGGAAGTTGACGGATCAAGACGGACGATGTCTCGATATGGATGCGTTGGTGTTCGATGCCCATCATGATAATCCAGAGCGGACTCTTCCATGTGATAGGCATTTCGAGCGGAGCAGTATCGATGACATTCAACACCACCTGTTTCACCTCCTCGCGAAACTGGCGTGTCTCGGCAACCGTCGGCCAATCATAATGGTTGTTGTTCAGGTCGTCCCAACTCATCTCATCCACGCCGATGGCAAAGATGGATTCCTGGGCAGGGTTCACACGTTGGGCCACCAACTTGGTCAGTACCAGCTTGTTGATATAGAATGCCGCCGTATGTCCCAAATAGAAAAGGATGATGTGACGAAGTGGGTCACCACGGTGATAGAATATCTCGTCCGATTTGAGTTGCGTATAGTTTTGGTCGTCTATCTCCCAAGTCTTCAGGAAATAGTCACGAATCTCGCGTCTCTTGTCCTCGGGACTTCCCGAGCGTAGATCTATTGTCTTGGCCTCCATTGTTTCCATACGATGGTCTATTATATTTTGGGAGTTTCTTTCTTTATTCTTCTGATTGCAAAGATAATGAATTTATGAAAATAATAGGTGCCGAGTAACGTAATGAAACGGAATGGAAATGATGAAATGATAATATCTTGTAGGGACATACCCCGTGTATGTCCGCCCTATCGTCAATATCCCATGGTTGCGTATCGGTTGATGGTGTTGTGCGAATACATCTCGCGCACCATGGTTACGGACATACACGGGGTATGTCCCTACATTGTTGGGGTGGGAGAAAATAAATATGAAAGGACAGAAATGATGAAAAAATTAAAGACAGAAAGAACGGAGTCAGATAACAAACCATCGGCGCAAAGCCGTTTGCATCGCAAACATCTGCGTAATCTGCGTGCAAAAAAAGAGCTTTCGCACTTGGCAAGCACCTTGATGAAGCATGAAACAATGTGATAAAATTTATTTGACTATGTAGATCTTCGTTCCTTCTTTCATCATTTCACTTTTTCCGAAATGTATTTCTCCGCACTTTCAATGCCCCCTCTAAAAACAATGTTGCCATTTGGATCAAGAATAAGCACCGTGGGATAGCCAACAATCCCCATCTTAGTCAATAAGCTATCTTTTATATTCACTCGTAGGACTGGTACAGAATAGCCCAACTGTTTCAAATGTGTAAATGCATATTGTTCCGTATCGCTATCCACTTTGGCGTTAATGGAATAGAAGACAATGTCCGTATCCTTCTTCAATTGATCGTAAAGCGTCTGTGTCTTGGGCATCTCACTAACACACACCCCGCATTGGGAATACCAAAAATCCATGACCACATATTTACCTCCCATGTCAGCCAACGAGATGGAGTCACCTGCCTCGTTGGTGAATTTTAAGTTTGAAGCCGGATAGGTATCTATCTTGCCCGTATATGTTCCATAACTTAGTTTGTGAATCCACATGTCATATCCTTTAAAATGCAAGAACAAGCAGCTTAATGTCGATAAGGCTGCAATGATAATCTTGAAATGCTTTTTGGAAATATAGTAGAGAAAGCCCATCAGAATTCCGAAAAGGTGGAACAATGTATCGGGAAGAGAAACCAACGAACTTTCAAATTCAAGAATATGCAAGGGCAATCTTAATACTGAGCACCCCATTAACGCTACAAGCAATATGATAGCTGGCTTTAAGCTATTGCGATACTTATGTAGTACGATAATCATAAACACAAAGTACAAGGCAAAAGTCACTACGGAACAAATTGAGAAATCCATTGCTCGCAATGGCGTCGTGATCAGCTCGATGGCCAAAGAAAGGAAGAAAATCATAATCATATTTTTTGATCTCTCTCTCTTCCGTGTTTTATGAGTTCTTTAGTCTGAAGCCAAAGAGCAAGTGTTGTCATTAATTTTTTTATATCTATCGTTCGGTAATTTACGAATAATCAATGAATAACAAATAAAATCAATCTTATGGAAATCAAAGTTTTAGGAACGGGATGTGCCAAATGCAAGGCACTTGAAAAGTTGACTCGTGAGGTAGTTAGCGAGAATGGCATCTGCGCGGAAATATCCAAGGTGGAGGATATCATGGAGATCATGAAGTATAACATCATGCAGACGCCCGCTCTGGTCGTCGATGGTAAAGTGGTGCTCAAAGGTCGTATTCCTTCTTATGACGAATTAAAAGATATATTGACCAAGAAAGTATTCATAGTATGAAAAAAGTAATCTTATTATCGTTTCTTTTGATTTCTATCTTTTGTGGTAATGCAAATGCAGCCGAACCAACGAAAACTCTCAATACGGCTGAAAAAAACAAGGGGAAAGTAGAAGTACTTTATTTTCATTTTACACGTCGTTGCATTACTTGCAGGGCCATAGAAGCAGAGACCCAGACATCTCTCAAGACATTATATCCAAAGCAGTCCAAAAGAAGACTTATTACTTTTAAGTCTTTGAATCTGGATGAGAAAACAAGTGAAACTCTGGCAAGAAAATATAAAGTGGAAGGTCAGTCACTATTAATTATTAGTGGCAACAAACAAATTGATTTAACGGACAAAGCTTTCATGTATGCCAAAGGTAATCCGGAAAAATTCAAACAGGAACTTAAAAAAACGATTGATCCGATAATCAACTAATCTGAATGGATTTACTTCAAAGTATATTGGATAATTCTCAATATGGATTTATCACGGCCTTTATCCTGGGATTAATGACCGCGATAAGTCCATGCCCTTTGGCAACCAACATTTCAGCTATAGGTTTCATCAGCCGTGACCTGCAAAATCGAAAAGGGGTTTTTATAAGTGGCTTAGTTTATACGCTTGGCCGTGCTTTCAGCTATACCGCTTTGGCTTTGCTTATCTATTTCGGAGCAAGTAAGATGAATGTTTCACTTCTGTTTCAAGGCTGGGGTGAAAAATTATTAGGTCCGATTTTGATTATAATAGGGTTGTTAATGCTGGATATAATTAAGATAAATTTTCCGAGTTGGAACAAACTGACGGAAAGCATCGGCAAAAAAGGCAAAGGAAGCTATTGGAGTACGTTTTTATTAGGAGTAGTATTTGCTTTGGCATTTTGTCCTTATAGTGGCGTGTTGTATTTTGCTATGCTTATTCCAATAACAATTAGTAGTGCAAGTGGTTTGTATCTACCTGTCATTTTTGCTTTTGCAACAGGAATACCCGTAATAATATTTTCTTGGTTACTTGCATATTCAGTTGGGTTTGTTGGGAAGCTATATAATCACATTAAAGTTTTTGAACTTTGGTTCAGACGTATAGTAGCCGTGCTGTTTGTTTTAGTGGGCTTTTATTATACATTTATATTCTTTGTAAAATAATTATTTTGTTTGATATGTTCGTTTTTTTTACGAAATAAAAATGTAAGTTTATGAAGCTTGATAAGAATGTAGTTATTCCGATTGTCCTTCTGCCTGTATGGTACTTGGTCTATACGCATCTTCAATCGATGACGGACTGGTTGATCGATTCGGTCTTAGGTCTGACTAAAGGCGCTCATCTGACCGAAGCCCTGCGCTTCTTCATCTTCGAATTTCCGAAGGTGCTCATGCTATTGGTGCTGATCATCTTCTTCGTTGGTATCATCCGTAGTTTCTTCACTCCGGAACGAACACGCAAGGCATTGGAGGGCAAGAATACGTTTACCGGGAATGTGATGGCAGCCTCGTTGGGTATCGTGACACCGTTTTGTTCTTGTTCCGCCATTCCTTTGTTTCTTGGCTTTGTGGAATCGGGCGTACCCCTTGGTATCACATTCTCTTTCCTTATCGCGGCGCCGATGATCAATGAGGTGGCCGTGGTCCTATTGTATGGCCTGTTTGGTTGGCAGACGGCTTTGATTTATGTAGTCACTGGTCTTGTCATAGCGATCATTGCGGGTTGGATCATCGGGAAGTTGAGACTTGAGAAATGGGTCGAGGAGTGGGTATATACTACACATTCTGGTAATGCCGAACAAGACGAAGATCAGCTCACCTTGTCCCATAGGATTAGGATGGGGCTTGATGCCGTCAAGGAGATCGTGGGGAAGGTGTGGCCCTATGTGGCACTGGGCATAGCCGTCGGCGCGGGTGCTCATGGATATGTGCCTTCCGAATTTATGGCTTCCTTCATGGGCAAGGATGTTTGGTATGCTGTACCCCTTTCCGTTTTGATTGGCATTCCGTTGTATTCCAATGCTGCGGGTATCGTGCCCATCGTGTCGGTGTTGATTGAAAAGGGAGCAGCCTTGGGCACTTCATTGTCATTTATGATGTCCGTGATCGCACTTTCACTACCCGAGATGATCATATTGCGTAAGGTGTTGAAACTCCCCTTGATCCTTACTTTCATCGGAGTTGTGGGCGGAGGAATCATGATCGTCGGATTTTTGTTCAATTTGATATTTTAGATTAACCAAATATATAATCGACTAAGATGAAAGTTTTGATTCTTTGTACGGGAAACTCATGTCGTAGCCAAATGGCGCACGGCTTTTTACAATCGTTTGACGATGGGATTACCGTGTGCTCGGCCGGAACGAAAGCAATCGGGAAATTAAATTCTAAGGCGGTTGAGGTGATGCGTGAGGCAGGTGTGGACATCAGCCATCATACGTCCGACCAAGTGGACATGTATCTCAACGATGAATGGGATTATGTGATTACGGTTTGTGGAGGTGCAAATGAGACCTGTCCTGGCTTTCTTGGGAAGGTAAAACACCGCTTGCATATAGGCTTTGATGACCCAAGTGATGTTGTTGGAACGGATGAGTTTATGATGAGCGAATACCGTCGTGTTCGTGATGAGATAAAGACCGCGTTTCGAAAATTGTACGATGAAGAAATAAAACCATCAATAAAATAATATAATATAATCATGTGGTACTTTATCATCAAGGTTCTGATATCTTCCGTTTTAATCGTGTCTATCAGCGAAATATCCAAGCATAGCACTACGCTTGGTAGTATATTAGCCTCCGTTCCGATGGTGTCGGTACTGGCTATCATTTGGCTTTATCTCGATACAAAGGATGCCAAGCAAACGGCCGAACTATCACAGGGAATTTTTTGGATGGTAATCCCTTCTCTATTATTCTTTGTTCTCTTTCCAGTAATGATCCATAGAAGCATCAATTTCTGGATGTCGCTCGGTACATCGCTCGTCGTGATGATCATCGCTTATTTTGTGATGCTTTTTATCTTTAAAAAAATCGGAATTCAAATATAATATCATGAAAGCAGAAGACTTAAAACTGGCTATCAAGGAAAAGTATGGGGAAATAGCCAACCAGAGTTCTCTTATAGAGAAAGGTCAATCATCTTGTTGTGGTACTTCAGGGTGTTGTGGGGAATTGGAGTTCACCATGATTGGTGATGAATACAAAAATGTGAAAGGCTATCAACCTGACGCCGATCTCGGCTTGGGATGTGGTCTTCCAACACAATTCGCCGACTTGAAAGTTGGTGACCATGTATTAGATTTGGGAAGTGGCGCGGGAAATGATTGTTTTGTGGCTCGGGCAATAGTTGGTGATACTGGAAAGGTTACGGGTATTGATTTTACGGATGCCATGCTTGAAAAAGCTCGTAACAACAACGCTAAACTTGGTTTCACTAATGTCGAGTTCATAAAGGTAGATATCGAGGATATGCCTTTTAATGATAACGAGTTTGATGTGGTAGTTTCCAATTGTGTGTTAAATCTAGTACCGGATAAGAAGAAGGCCTTTTCGGAAATATACCGTGTGCTCAAGCCAGGAGGTCATTTTTGTGTGTCCGACGTTGTTGTTCAAGGCACCTTGTCCGAAGCTCTTCAGAAGGACGTAGAGATGTACGCCGGGTGTGTGTCAGGTGCGATTCCAATATCGGACTACTTAGATATTATAAAACAATGTAATTTTACAAACGTCGAAATACATAAAACGAAAGCCATTACCATTCCCGATGAAACCTTGTCGGCTCATGCCGAGCCCGACGATATAGAGAAATTTCATCGTAATGAGATAGGTATTTTTAGTATAACCATATCAAGAAAGAAATAAGAATCATGTCGTCAAATAAAAAATTAAAGGTCGCAGACCGTTACCTTACGCTTTGGATATTCCTGGCTATGCTCATCGGGGTGCTTTCCGGGTGGTTATTTCCATCTATCTCCGATTTCTGGAATACGATGTCGGTAGGCACAACAAATCTTCCCTTGGCTATTGGCCTAATCGTAATGATGTATCCCCCACTAGCTAAAGTAAAATACGAGGAATTGTGGAAGATATTCAAGGAGCCTAAAATAATCGGGCTTTCGCTTATCCAAAACTGGATAATAGGGCCCGTGCTGATGTTTGTCCTTGCCATTATCTTCCTACGATTTAATGTGGACTACATGTACGGACTTATATTGATAGGTCTGGCTCGATGCATAGCCATGGTGATTGTATGGAACGATTTGGCAGAAGGTGATAGGCAATATGCGGCCGGACTGGTGGCATTCAATTCTATCTTTCAAATACTTTTTTATTCCGTTTATGCCTATTTCTTCATCGCTATCTTGCCGGGGTGGTTTGGACTTCCGACGAGTTCCATAGTAGAAAACATTACGATGGCAGAAATAGCTAAAAGTGTTCTTATCTATTTGGGAATACCGATGCTGGCCGGATTTCTGACACGCTATATAGGCATAAAACTAAAAGGAGCACAATGGTACGAGCAAAAGATTGTTCCTAACATCAGCCCATTGACTTTGGTCGCTTTGTTGTTCACCATCTTTGTGATGTTTTCGCTCAAGGGTGAATATATCATCAAACTCCCTTTAGATGTAGTTAGAATAGCTATTCCTCTGCTCATATACTTCTTGATTATGTTTTTGGTTTCATTCTTGATGAGCAAGAAGGTAGGGGCAAATTACGAGCAGTCAACGACTTTATCATTTACCGCGTCGAGCAACAACTTTGAGTTGGCGATAGCCGTTGCGATAGCTATCTTCGGCATCAATTCAGGTGAAGCATTTACGGCCGTTATCGGTCCATTGGTGGAAGTGCCTGTCATGATAGGATTGGTGAATGTAGCGTTCCGGTTTCGTAAGAAATTATGGAGTAGGAGTTAGTATAAATCGATTCCTTCCCTTTCAAATTCATTTGTTTTGAAAGGGTGATTGACTCAATACCAAGCATTAAACACGCATAGGTGAAGTGAACTTCATTTCACCTGTGCCTACTTCTCATTCCTTAATCTTTTCATCTTTTCATTGTTTGATTTTTTAGATGTGCGGCGATGGGGTCGTATAGGTGCATTGTGGTACGGGGACATACACAGCAATACAAAACCATTTGGTGGACATACACGGGGTATCTGTCTTCATACAGAAAGGGTTGACACTAAAATGTAATGTATGGAGATTAGAATTAGGAAACTTCGTCGTTATGAACGGTGCGATTCAAGTGTAAAAGGAGCGATCCTGCATGAACTCTGGACATCTGGCTTGTCAAT
>Ga0070399_1005320_pt1 | contig 10103 bp, 10 predicted proteins | sample BioMet4_FD_61217 | JGI IMG/M metagenome (GOLD analysis project Ga0070399, IMG submission 61217) | Microbial communities from bioreactor (seeded with sewage sludge) at LBNL, California, USA - Biofuel metagenome 4 (version 1) | ecosystem: Engineered > Bioreactor > Anaerobic > Unclassified ... | reverse complement strand
CTGAAGCGGCATTATAAATAATATTTTCATGCTTTTCTCTGTCAAGAAAATTCATTCCCTCCGTTCCTTAATTCAGTTATTAATTATAATATTTATCTTCCGCGGATTACAATTTATTTATTTCGGAAAACGCCGTCCGCCGCCGTCGCGCTCAAGAAAATATATTGCGCCTTTATGCGAAAATAAGTTAGATTATTAATATGAAAAAATATTGGTTATCAACACTGTTTTTAACAACAGTTTTTTCCGCGGCGCCGCTCTTCGCCGTTCCCGCGGAAGAACAAAAATCCTCCGAGCATGAATCTTATATCTGGAACATAGCAGCCGAAGACATGCCGGGAGATTCCGGAGACATCGCGGTGGTCTCCTGGAAAGTCCCCACCGAAGCGCCGGCGGATCTGACTTATCAGGTCTTCGCCTCGCTTACTCCTGACGACGCGTCCTCGTGGAAGAAAGTGATAGAGTTTTCCGCGGAAGACAAGACGCTCACCGGCAATAATGTAAAGCTGCCGATATGGGTCTGGAAAAAAGGGAAAGACGATTTCGCCGTGCAGGTGCAGCTGGAAAATATTTTCGGCGAAAAAGGTAAAGATATAAACGTTTACTGCAAAGTTAAGGCGGTGGAAAACGGAAAGACGGTGGAAGAGTCGCCGGAACTTACAGCTTTCGTAAAGAGCAACTGGTTCAGGGCGGACAGGATAAACACTCTGGCGGTGACATTATTAATAATCGCGGTTTTCTTATACGCTCTATCCCGCGCTAAAGTAGGAAAATTTTTCATCAGACGCATAAACGGCCTCGACGCCATAGAAGAAGCGGTCGGAAGAGCTACGGAAATGGGCAAACCGATATTTTACACCACGGGACTTTACGATATAGAATCCATATCCACTATAGCTTCCGTCTTCATACTGGGAGAAGTGGCGAAGAAAGTGGCCGCTTACGACTGCGGACTGATAGTTCCGCATAAACAATTCCTCACTATGTCCGTCTGCAAAGCCGTCACCAAAGAGGCTTATATAGAAGTCGGACGGCCGGATTCTTACAGGGAAGACTCTAATTTCTTCCTGAATCCGGACCAGTTCGCCTACGCCACCGGCGTGGAAGCGATCATTACGCGCGAGAAACCAGCGGCCTGTTTCTTCATGGGGTCTTTTGCCGCCGAAGCTCTTCTGATGTCCGAAGTCGGAACGACTGTAGGAGCGATACAGGTCGCCGGAACGGACTCGGAAGACCAGCTGCCTTTCTTCTTCACCTCTTGCGATTATACGCTTATCGGAGAGGAACTGTACGCTGCCGGAGCTTATCTTTCGAAAGATCCGCTGCTTGTGAGCGCTTTGAAAGTCCAGGACTTCGGAAAGCTTCTTTTTATCGTGGTAACCGTTATATGCGTCGCAATCACGCTCTATACGGCCGGCACGAATTCCGAGACGCTTCAGAAATTCACATTAAATCTTCTTACCGGATATTAATTTATGAAATTTATAAAAACCTATATTCCTTTAACTATAGTGGTCGTCATAGGGACTTTGACTCTGGCGACATATTTTATCCCGCACCGCGTCTCTCTGCTCTATTTGGACGGCATGAACTCGTGGCTTAGCATAATATATTCATACGCTATACTCGTGGGCTTTATCAGTCTTTTCCTCTCGCACGGCAAGAAAATAGTCCGTCAGTCGCAGGGCTGGGGATACAGCCTTTTTATGTTTCTCGGCTTTTTTCTGGTCTTCGTCCCGGCCTGCTTAAGTTCCGGGAAACAGTCGGTGGGAGGTATAATGACCTCTTACGGCTGGACTTACCAGTATCTTTTCCAGCCGCTGTCTTCGACCATGTTCTCTGTGCTGGCCTTCTATATCATATCCACGATATACAGGTCTTTCAGAGTCAAATCGGCGCAGGCTTTCGTCCTTTTCCTCTGCGCCCTTATTCTTATACTGGGCAATGTGCCCATGGGACAGCTGCTTTGGGAAGATATAATCGGGTGGACCGGTCTCCACATAGCCAATCTCACGGACTGGCTGATGTCTGTCGTGTCCGTGTCGGCTAAGCGCGGAATAATGATAGGCCTTGCCGTGGGAGGCGTGGTCACATGTCTCAAGATGATATTCACCATCGAGAGAAGTTACCTCGGGAGGGACTCGTAATGAAGCAATTTTTGGATAAACTTTTTAAAATAGACCGCAGATGGCTTTTTCTTCTGCTGACAGTCGTTATCATACTGCCTATAGCTTTCCCGACGAATATGAAAATGAAGTCGATATCTTCGTCGACTCAGACGGCTTATGACTTCGTGGAGGCTATGCCGGAACGTTCCTTCGTTCTTCTTTCTCTGGATTTCGATCCCGGCACAAGGCCGGAACTTTATCCGCAGGCGCTGGCTATATGCAGACATCTTCTCAAAAAAAATATGCGCGTGGCCATGATGACCTTCAATGCCGGAGCCCCCGGGATAATCACCGAGTTCAAGGATCAGATAGCGGCTGCTTTTCCAGATAAGAAATACGGCACCGACTTCGTAGTGCTTCCCTACCGCGCGGTTTTTTTGGCCACCGTAACGCAGCTTGCCACAGATATATACGCGCAGTATCCGGAAGACGCCGACGGAACCGCTTTACGCGGAATGCCGATCATGGAAGGCGTGAGGAATTATAAGGACATGGGACTGGCCGTTGAAATAAGCGGGACCACCCTTTTCCCTTCATGGATATATTATGTCGGCGACAAATACCATCTGCCGGTATTGGGCGGGACCACGGCCATAACTCAGCTTAGTTATTCTCCTTATGTCCAGACGGGGCAGTTGAAAGGACTGCTCGGAGGAATGAGGGGAGCCGCCGAATACGAAGCTCTTATAAACGAGCCGGGCATAGCGACGAAAAGTCTTAACGTGCTGAATTTCCCGCATATGCTGGCTTTCATAATAGCACTGCTCTCCAACATTGCCTTGATAGTCATGAAGTTTATTTAAGAGGAGCGAGAAAATGTCAGAATCAATGTTAATTTTAGGCGCTTGGGTGACCGGTCTTTTGACTTTGGGCATCTTCAGTTTTCTGTATAAAGACAATCCGATATTCAAAGCCACCGAGAATCTCTATGTCGGAGTAGGTATGGGATATTACGTTTCCCTCTATTTCTTCCAGGTCTGGATGCCTCTCGTTTACGAACCGCTGAAACAGGGACATTATATAGTTATAATCCCCTCCGTCATGGGTCTGCTGCTGCTTTCGCAGCTGATCCCGAAACTGTCCTGGCTGTCGCGTTATACGCTGACTTTCACGATAGGTTATTCCTGCGGACTCGCTATCCCTATGACGATCAACACGGACTTTATCACGCAGATATGGGGAACGGTGCAGCCTTTTTCCCTCATCTCCAAGGTGGGTCCGATGGCGATATTCAATACTTTCTTTATCCTTATCGCGGTGATATGCGTGCTGACTTATTTCTTTTTCTCGGTCGAAAGCAAAGGCGCCGTTAAGAAAGTTTCCAATATAGGCATATATATACTCATGGCCTATTTCGGCGCTGCTTTCGGAAACACCGTCATGGCGCGTTTTTCCCTGCTTTACGGCCGTTTCAACACGCTGTATAAATACGGCGGGGAACATTATCTGTATTCGACGCCGGTGCTGGTTCTGCTTTTCGTCATATACTTCATAGTAAAGCACTATATGGACAAGAGGACTCTTTCAGTTCAGTCAGCGCAGCAGAACTGATAAGCTGTAAATCTTTTTAACAAGGCCCCGTTCCGAATCGCCGGAACGGGGCCTTATAATAGATATGAAAAAGCTTTTATTACTTTCTTTCGCGCTGTATTTATTCTCCGGCTGCGCCGTTATGTCGCTGTACGTCACCGGATCTTCCTCCGATAGAAAAGAAGCGCAGGCTAAAATAAAACATCTTTCGAACAAGAATTACTGGGAGCATAAACCTTTAAAAACTCTTCTTGACGCTCTCGGCCTGTGTTTTAAATTCTGAGCTGAAGCTGTAAAAAAAGCGCCGCAGTGATTTTCTTCACTGCGGCGCTTTTTTTACCCGCGGCTTTATTTCAAAGCTTCGAAATCCTTCACTCCGTGCTTGCATACCGGGCAGACGAAACCGCCGGGTATATTCTCGCCTTCGTAAAGATAACCGCAGAGACGGCAGGCATATCCTTTTTTCCCCTCCGACATGGCCGGTTTCGGTTTTATATGGTTATAATAATAGTCGTAAGTGACGGGTCTGTCTTCGGATAATTTAAGCGATTCGGTGATCTCCGCAGTAAACAGGGTGTGCGTGCCCCTGTCTCCGGAAGAAATCACTTTAGCGGACATGAAATCGCTTATATGTTTATTCAGATAAGCTATGCCGTTCTTACTCCTGGCGAAATATTTAAAATCTGAAAATTTATCCGTGTTTTTCCCGCTCTTCATGCCGAACAGCTGAAAAACCCCGAAAGGTATCCCTTCGGCGAGGACGGAAACGTTGAAAAGACCGGTCTTCACTATCATATCGTGAGTCATGTTTCTTTTATTCACGGAAACCGTTATTATACCTGGAGTTTCCTTGAGATATCTTAATGTGCTGACTACGCAGCCATTGTCTTTTTCTCCGTCTCTGGAAGTAAGCACGGATAAGCCGTAGGAAGAGAGGCTGTGTCAGAACCTGCCTTCTCTTCAGCTTTGCCGGATTCCGGCATCGAAGCGGCCAGGGCGCGCACAAGATTGTCTATGTCTTCAAGCTGTTCAGCTTTTAAAGAAGACTTTATATTCACCGTCTCGTCCAGAAAAGTGATATTCCTGCAGCCGGCCAGAACGCCGCGCATAAGTTTCCCGCTGGCCGGAAGCCAGGAGCCGTTCTGAACGAAGGCGACCGTCCTGTTCTGGATATTGTGCGCGGCCAGTTCGCGCAGCAGATTATCCATGGAAACGAATATTCCGGCATTATATGTCGTGGAAGCGAAAAGAAGATGACTCCATTTGAAAGCAGAGGCTATTATCTCCGAATCCGGGGTCACAGACACGTCGAACATATCTGTTCTTATACCGGCGTCCCTCAGCCTGCAGGCTATTATATTGGCGGCGTTTTCAGTATTTCCGTAAATGGAAGCATATGCTATCATGACCCCGTTTTCTTCGGGCATGTACTTGCTCCATCTTATATACTTATCCACATAATATCCTATATCCTCGCGCCATACGAAACCGTGCAGAGGACACAGAAAATCCACTTCCAGACCGCATATCTTCTTCAGCATCGTCTGAACCTGCGCGCCGTACTTTCCGACTATATTCGCATAATATCTTCTTGATTCGTCCAGAAAATCTCTGTCGAAATCCACTTCGTCGGCGAATATCGCTCCGTTCAGCGCGCCGAATACTCCGAAAGCGTCGGCGGAAAACAGAGTTTTACCGTATTCGTCGTAAGTTATCATAACCTCCGGCCAATGCACCATGGGAGCCATCATAAAACGCAGTTTGTGAAGCCCGGTCTCTATCACGCTTCCTTCCTTGATTATTTCCATAGCCGGGCATTTTTCCAAAGAGAAAAACTGTTTTATCATTGCCGCCGTCTTCGCATTGCATATTATCTTTACCCCCGGGTAAAGCGAAACTATACCGGCTATAGAAGCGGAATGGTCCGGTTCCATATGATGTATCACCAGATAGTCCAGCGCGCGTCCGTCGAGAACGTGCTTCACGTTCTCGAAAAACAGTTCGGAGACGGCTCTGTCCACGGTGTCGAACAGCACCGTTTTATTATCCTTAAGAAGATATGAATTATATGAAATTCCTCTCGGGACGGAATAAACGCCTTCGAACATCGCCAGCCTGCGGCTGTCGCCTCCCACCCATGTGAGATCACGCGTGATTTTTTTTATGCAATACATTTTAACTCCTCGAACGGAAAAACCGAAAAAACGGATTTCTTTAATACTAAATTATACAATTTAAGCAGTCCGTCCGTTTAATTCCCGGCCGCAGTTTTCTTATACGCTTCCTTGTACATCCGATTCTGTTCCGCGTTCACTTCTTCTCCGTTGAGTCTTTTAGTTATATAATAACCGTCCGCGGCTATATCGTCTATTATACGCCCCAGCGCGGTTCTGTAGTTCTCGTATCTGGCCGCGTCGTTCAGGCTTTTGAAGGAATACCCCCACCACATTGCCGCGAAAAATTTATCTTCCGAATAAGCGGTATAACTCTTAACGACATTATTTTCCGTATCCCTGACCTCCACGCTTATCTCTCCGGATATTTTCGCCTGGCGCAGAGGAGCGCCGAAAAGTCCGAACGGAGCCAGCAGTATCCACGCCTGTCTTTCGGGAGAAATCAGCTTCTGCTCCACGGATCTGACAACTATTCTCCCTCTTTTTTCTCCTCCGGCCGTTATCAGATTTTCTTTGGCTTCGTTATCGAATATCGTCTCGTATCCCTTTTCGCCGGTTACGCCGGCTTCGTATACAAGTTCCATATCCGGCAGTTTAGTTATAACTGGCCGTCGCGCGGCTTCCATGGCTGAGTTTATATTGTAAGTCTGGCAGGCCGACATAATCAGCGCCGCCAGAATTATTCCGACTGTCTTTTTCATAATCAGTGCTCCTTTAGTTTAGTAAAACGGTATAATTAACACAATAAAATTATATTATATTTCGCGAAGCAGTTTTCTGACAATAAAAGAGGCGCAGGCGAAACCGAAGCTTCCCGTTACGCAGCATAATGTGCCGGAAAAGCTTTTGCAGCCGGCGGAGTTCTCTTCTTCCCGGCTTCCCGCAGTCCGTGGAATTTCTTCGGAACAGACGCACGGAATTCCGAATTTGCCTGATTTAGGGAAGCCGAATTTTTTCCGCAGCGTATTCCTGACCGCCCGCGCGAGAGGATCCTGTTTCGTCAGTCCCAGATCGTTTATTTTTATCATCGTCGGATCGGTTTTATTCCCCGAACCCGTGGAAACGATAATATTAATGTCTTTTTCTTTGCAATAATTTATAAGCGCGCATTTAGCGCGCACGTCGTCTATCGCGTCTATGACGAAATCAGGACGGTCTGCCAGCAACACGGGAATATTGCTTTCCTCTATTTTCAGATTATAAGTCATTACAGCCGCTTCCGGATTTATCAGTTTCATCCTTGCCGCGATTATTTCCGTTTTATATTCGCCCAGAGTGTTTTCAAGCGCCGGGAGCTGTCTGTTTATATTGCTTCTGGAAACAGTGTCGAAATCGACCAGAGTTATCCTGCCTACGGCCGAGCGCGCCACGGCTTCCGCGGCCCACGAGCCGACCCCGCCGCAGCCTATTATCATAACCGATGAAGAACGCAGCTTACGGACGCCGTCAGCGCCGGCCAGTTTTTCAAGCCGGCAGAAACTGCTTTCGTTGAGAGTCATAATTCCAGGGCCTCCTTTACTTCCGAATAAAACGCGGGCCGCCCGGCGGATAAGTTTCTGCTTTTCCTCCGACCGCGTAAATATCCGCTGGGAAAAACGAAATCACATTCTGCACCGGCCAGCCCCATCTTATATTTCCCTGTACATAAATAAAATCAAAGCGGTCTCAGTTCTTTCTTCACCCATTTTTTCAGCACCGGCTCCTTTACCGAGCCGAGAGTGTTCTCGAAATCTTTTTTATATTTGGCGTAAAGGGCCTTTTTCCCCAGCTTTTTGGCACAGTCGGCCAGTATATAAGAGATGAAAAAAGTCCCGTAAAAGAAAGAACGCTCGGCTTCCATGAAAAACAGCAGGGCCCGCGCCCATTCTCCGTTCCGGTAATATCTGTTATTGAGATAATTCAGCTGCCAGTCAAGAGTATAACTGTTGTAGAGAGTGTCGTCCGGAGTGAAATCAGGAGTCTTTATCAGAGGCACCTCGAAATTTGAAGAAAGGACTCCTGGATCGATATACCCTTTATTCACGCATATATCCCACAGTTCGCTTCCGGGAAGAGGGGTCAGTATCCATATCTTAAAGAAACCGAAATCGGTAGTCTTCAGAAACCTTATCTCCTCTTTTATGTCTTCCTGTTTTTCGCCGGGGAAACCGACCAGCACCGTCGCCATCGTGGCTATATTATGACGATGGAGATAGGCTGCGGCCTCGCAGGCCCGCTCCAGCGTGGAAGGTTTGTGTATTATATCCTTGAAAACCCGTCTGCTTCCGTTTTCTATATTTATAGTGACGCCCCTGACGCCGGCACGTTCCATGGCGGCAGCGACTTCTTCGTCAACGGAATAAAAGGACGGCGTGGGGATCTCCGCTCGCCACCCTTTATCGCCGACGAAATTCAGAATATCTACGGCCGATTTTTTATCATAGAGGAAATAATCGTCGAAAAAGACGAAGCTGTTCACCCCGTATTTCTTATTATATAAGATCATGTCTTTTTTTACGCGTTCGGAGGAATGGACCCTCACTTCGCGGCCGTGGACATTATGCGCGGAACAGAAGACGCATTCGAAGGGACAGCCCCGTGTGGGGAACATGAGCATTTCCCTAAGCCCTTTCTTATCGCTTCCGCAATATATATAATCTCTCGGCTCCAGATACTGTTCTTTATACACCAGCATATCCAGATCTTCTGCGGGGATATCGTCCAGATCCTTAAGCGTCTTGCGCTCCGGCACAAAACCCGGGGCGGAGGCCTTGGCCGCCGTTATCAGACTGTCGTCCTCCGCGAGATAAGCGCCGGTTCTTTTTTCTTTAACAGCCTCGCACAGGCCGAGCATAGGGATCTCCCCTTCGCCGAAACAGATCGCGTCCAGAGGGCAGCCAGCAGCGAAGACGGATCTGTACATGGCCGAAGGGATATTTCCCCCGGCGACTACTATAGCCGCCGGGAAAGTTTTTTTCAGATAGGCGGACAGCAAGCCTAGATCCTGATAATTCCCGTTGAAAAGACTGGATATGCCGACCATATCGGGAGCGAAAGCCATCAAAGGTTTAAAACATAAATCCAAAAAAGTTTCTAGACTGAAACCGGCCGGGACCCCGCCGGCCGTGTGTTCCGACAGGGCGACGTTCATATCGAGTATTTCTATTCCGGCATCCGGCATGTTTTTTCTGATATATGCCCCGATATCCAGACACCCGACCGGGGCGCCTCTGATTATTCTGCCTTTCCTTATTTTGACCTTCCCGTCGGAATCTTTATATACGGCTTCAGAAAAAGGCAAGTGCAGCGGCATTATAAACAATATATTCATTTAGCGCTCCTGTTCCACTCGAGATCGGTTTCGAAAGGCAGACAGAAACTTCTCAGATCGGTGTTTGTATCTTCAGGAAGTTTTATTCCGAATTCATCCAGATGTTTCATGGCGTTAGAGGATCTTCCGAGCTCGAAATCGGCCACTATAGCGTCTATGGAAGTATGCGCCGTCCTGTTCAGTTTCTGGAAATATTTCAGTCCGTTCAGATATTTTTCTTTCTTCAGCCCGGGATAATTAAGCAGAAAGACTGAAACAGTGATCCCGGCCGAGGCGCAGGCAGCGGCCGTCCGCTCGAACGAATCCCTGCTTATTCCCTTATTCAGCCTGTCCAGTTCCTCTTTATCGGGTATTTCCACCCCGATAAACAGTTCTCTGCAGCCGGCGACCCTGAGCAGCCTGGCGAATTTATCGGTATAGGGTTTGTCGGCGCGGGTAAGCGCGTCCCATGTTATATCAGCTCCGTTCTTCACGAGACAGGCGCTGAGCAGGCCCAGAGTGTGATGCGGAACTGACAGATCGGCCAGCGAAAAGTCCCTTATTCCGTATTTATCAGCCAGACATTTCATTTCATCGGCGGAACGGGCCGTGTCTTTCTCATAATATCTGTTTTTTGGAAAGCAGTGGTAGCAGAAAGTGCATTTCCCCCACTCGCAGCCCGCTGAATTCTGATACGGAAGAGCTTTTTTAGGATACAGATCCAGGGGCAGGTCGGAAAAGTCGGGCAGAGGCGTCTTTCTTATGTCCAGCGCCGGCGGAAGCGCGTTCTCATTCACCTTCCCGTCCTTCAGATAAGCCACCCCCGGTATTTCTTCTATGCCTTTTTTGCCGTCGGCGAAATCTATCAGCGCGTCCGTCGGTCCTTCACCCGAATAAAAACATATGAAATCAGTTATGCCGAACAGTTTTTCCCAGTGTTTC
>Ga0070399_1005318_pt1 | contig 10106 bp, 2 predicted proteins | sample BioMet4_FD_61217 | JGI IMG/M metagenome (GOLD analysis project Ga0070399, IMG submission 61217) | Microbial communities from bioreactor (seeded with sewage sludge) at LBNL, California, USA - Biofuel metagenome 4 (version 1) | ecosystem: Engineered > Bioreactor > Anaerobic > Unclassified ... | reverse complement strand
ATAGCGGATCGCCCGCAACGCGCACCATTTCCAGTAGCTCGTCTCCTTCCGCGCATTGCCCTTCGGCCCCATTCCGTATCCGCACCCCTTCTCGCTCACCTCCGCGAAGAAGTTCTTCACGTACTCCGTCCCGCGGCCGAGTTCGTAGCCGTTCGGGTTGATGAGCATCGAGATGCGGTCGTGCGGACCTCCCTCCGGCGGCAGTTGCTCGTCCTGGGACGCACCACGGTAGTTCGCCGAAATCGGCATCCTGTTCTCCTTCGACGCCTTCACGGGAATCGTGAGGTAACCCGTCACCGGCCACGGCCCCGCGCAGGGGATACGCACGGCGTAGAGCCGCACCTCCTTGTCCTTGCAGGTGACGGGTTTCATCTCCGCATTCATCGGCACCGCGTCGAGCTCCTTCAGGCACGCCGCCCAGAAGGCGTCGTAGTCCGCCGGCTCCGTCGCCATCGGAATCTCGTCGGGACGCACCCCCGCGCCGCCCTGGAAGAAGACGCGCTTCTCCCAGCGATGGTTCTTGGGGACTCGCTTGCCATCCCTCGTGACGACGTTCGCCTCGAGGCACACGAAGCCCGGTTTCGCCGTCCTCGTCTTCAGGACGAGACCGCCCTTCGGGAACGGTAGCGGCACGCGGCCCTTCTCCTCAAGCCCGTCGTCGCCGCGTCGCTCCCAGTCGGCGAAGTAGGTGTCCGCCGGCAGCGTCTCCTTCACGCCCTCGAGCGTGAGCGTGAACGCCATCTCCTCGCCTGGTTCAAAGAAGATCTTCCCGCCCGGCGTCGTGCCCCTGATCAGCGCCTGGTCCCAGTCCACCGCACCCGCAAAAGCCGCGTATGAGAACACCGTAACCAACACTATTGACTTCATCATCATGTAACCCGTTTCTGCCGTATTCAAGTTTCATCGCCACATGAGCCTATGAGCGCCTTATGCTCACCGGAAAAAGAGGACCGTGCCTGCGGAGCGGTAGACCTTCGCCTCGGTGGCGGTGACACTCCAGGCGTTCGGCTTCTCGAGGTTCGAACCGGCGAAAGTGCCCGTGATGGACGTCGCCGAGAGGAACGTGCCGAAGACGCCGGTCTGGAGATTGCCGGGGTTGTACACCCGCAGATAGGCGTCCGGCCCCAACGTGACGTCGCCGTTCACCGCGAGCGTGTCGGTTGTACCATCCGGCTTCACCGTCACGTCGAAACCGTCCGTCACGGTGAGATCGCCGACGACCGAACCGCCGCCGGAGAGCGTGCCCACCGTCAGGCCACCCGCCACCGTGACGGAACCGCCAGCGGCGAGCGCGAGTGTGCCGTCCGCGAAGACCGTTCCGTCCTCCGCCTCCGGGGGCGGGTTGCCCTCGGTCCAGGAGAGGGTCTTCCATTTCCGGTACAGGTAGTTCTCCACCCGACGCATCTCGTCGTCGCCCAGTTCACGGTCGTAGGCGATCACCTCGCCCACGTAGCCCACGAAGGACGGGTTGCCGATGTAGCAGCCGATGAGCGTATTGCGGCTGGGGCTCTCCTTGCCGAGGCCGAGCACGTTCGCCAGGTACGCCTCCGTGTGGTGTGCCGCCTCGAAGCGGAAGCTGATCACGCGCGGCACCTTGTCGCCCATGGGCAGGGAGTTGTCACCGTAGGAGACACCGTCCATATGCACCCAGTCATTCAGGTCCGTGGGCCGCACATATCCGCCGCCGCCCTCGATGGAGGTGGAATTATTCCCGAAGCGGAACCCCATCTCCAGACAGCCGATGCCCCAGAGACCGGCGCAGTTGCCCGTCTGCGAACCGTTCGCCTCCGCCACGACGAACACCGTGCGCACGGGACTGTTGACGTTCGCCCAGAGCGCCTTCTGGGCACTGGCGGCGAAATTGATGCACGGCCGACCTCCGAGACCGTCCGCGGAGTAGGTGGGGCAGGTCCGAGTCGTGCTCGAACCACCGCTCGTCAGCGTGCCGGTATTGTGGAGCGCCTGGGCCGTGGAGGCGGCACGGCACACCCAGCTCGTCACGTTGCCGGAGGCGTTCGTAAGGATGGTATCCTTCCGCGATGCGTCGCACCAGTAGGCGAGGCCCGTCGTGGACGGCGTGAGCAGGTCCGTGCCCGTGGTGAACGCGCCCGCCGTGGTGATCGTCGTCTTTCCGCCCACGCGGCCGCCGAACGAACCGCCCCCCGTCACCGTGAGCGTGGCGGCCACGTCGCTTGAGTTCGTGACACTGCCGTTGCCCGCAAGCGTGGCCACCGTGACGGAATTTCCGTTCAGGTCGAGTGTGGCGCCCGTGGCCACGGTGAGCGCCGTCGCGGAAGGCAGCAGCGCGGGCATCGCGAGGTCGCTCCAGAGCGTCTTCGCGAGCCACTTTTCGGAGAGGTAGTTCTCGACGACACGCATTTCGGACTCCGTGAGCACGCGGTCGAAGGCGATGACTTCGCAATAGTCGCCGTCGTAGTTGCGGTCGGCGCTCTGATAATAGCCGAGCTCCGCCTTGAACGTGCAGCCGTAGGTGTTCGCTCCCCAGCTGACACTCGGCTTCCAGTCGTCGCGGTCGTGTACGAGCGTGAGGATGTGCGGCACGCCCGTCTCGACCTGCCCCCCGTTCGCGCCGTCGCGCCGGATCCAACCCGTCGTGTTGTAGCAGTAATGGCTTGAGTTCGCGTCCCAGCCCGTGGTGGCCGAACCACTGTTCATGCGCACGCCGTAGTCGTTGTAGAAGTCGTTTCCGCCGAAGATGCCGCCCAGGCTCACGATGGCGTTCGCACGGTAGACGATGAACACCGTACGTTGCTCGAGCGCAACGTTGGCGCGAAAACGGTCCGCCGCCGAACCCTTCTTCGTGGTAACGACGTCGAGGCCGTTCACCTTCGCGGCCGTGCCCCAGGTGGGCGAGCCTTCAATCTTGGAGAAGGAGACGTTCGCCGAACCCCCGCGGGAGTTCCACTTTGTAATCGCGCCCGTTGCGGCGTCCTTTTCGAAGTCCCCGGCACGCGAGGCGTCCATCCAGTAGAGGAGTGAGCCCGATTCGAGCGGGTTCGCGTTAAGCTTGAGCGTGCCCTCGCGCACGGTGGTGGCACCAGAGTAGGTGCGCGACGCGAGCGGCAACTCGAGCGTGCCCGCGCCCATCTTCGTGAGGGCGAGCGTGCCCGCGCCGTCCGCAAGCGGCAGGGCGAGGACGTCGTTTGTCGCCGCGCCCACGCGCAGCTCCGCACCGGGCACGGACGCGGTCACCTGGTCCTGGCCGAAATTTCCGAGCGTCGTGTCGCGCGCGCCCACGCCACGCAGGCCCCCCACGCTCGTCACACCGCCCACGGCGAGGGAGGAGAAGTTCCCAAGCTTCGCCGACGTGAACGGCACGCCCTTCGTGAACGCGGCGTTCGCGTTGTCGAGCTTGACGGCGAGCGTCGCGGCACTTTCCACACGAAACGCGTTTGTCACCGCAAGCGTGTCGGTTCGACGTCCGAAGGCGAGCGTGTGGGCGCCCGACCGGTACCACACGAGCCCCGCGCCGAGCGTGGCGTTCGAATAGACGTTGACCGTGGTGGGACCCGAGACTACGAGCTTGTCGAGCGTGTTCGTGCCGCGGAAGTTGAATGTGCCGCCCGCGCCGACGTATAGGCTGCCGGGGCCGCGCACGCCCTGCTGGAAGTCGACGCCGCCCGCGCCGGAGCTCGCGCACGTGAACGTGGCGTCATCCAGGAGCGTGACGACGCCGCCGAGCGTCGTGTACCCGTTCGGCAGGTAGAAGACGCCGTACACGTCGTTGTTGGGGCCCTTGCCGGAGAGAAAGAAGTTCTGGTTGAGGGTCCAGCCGCCGCTGCCGACGCGGAACTGTCCGCCCCAGCCGGATCCCTCCGTCACGTAGACGTCGCCCGCCGGCAGCAGGTTCGCGCCCTCCATCCAGAAGATCACGCCCGCGATGCGCGTCGGACCATTCCAGTCGCAGAGTCCGGCCCCCCGCAGCGTCACCATGCCCGCGCTCTGCGACACGTCGCCCCGATGGCGGCTGGCGAAGGTCACGCCATTCTGGCCCGTGACCTTCGTGCTGAGGATGAGCCGACGATTTCCGCCCCAGCCCGAAGTCGTGGGACTCGACATCCAGATGACGCCCGGACTCGCGCCGAAGTCAAGCGTGCCGCCGCCCACGAAGTCGAGCGCCGTGTCGCCTCCCATCGGATTCTGCAGGTTGAAGATCACGCCCGCAGCGTGGGCGGCGTTGTCGTCGCCCACCGCAAGCGTCACACCGTTTGAGATCGACAGGAGCGCCGAATTTTCCACCACGAGCGCCGCGACCCGCTTCGATGTCTCGAGCGTGTTTGTGGCCGTCACCACGGCCACGTTCGTCTCGGTGGCGACCGCGAGGTTGACCATCTGGTTGGTCGGATACGGCACCAAACCCTTTTCGGCGTCGTAGGCGGTGAAGCGGAACGGCCAGGACTCGGCCGAAGTGTCGCGCGTGACGACGCCGGGGGCGAGCATCCCGTTCACGAGCGCGGGCGGGGTGGTGACGAACAGTCGCTCCGTGTCACCGAGGGAGCCTAGACCACCTTCGTTGTAGATGCAGAGCGTGGAGCCGTCACCCTCGGAGGCGAGCGAGGCGAGCGTGAGCGTGGCCGCGTTGCCGTTGCTCTTCGTCCAGCGGACCGAGCCCGAGCCGATGCCGTAGGTGGTGGCGCCCAGCGAGGCGGCGCCCGTGCCGCCCGCAGGGAGGGACGGTGCCCAGCGGAACGCGCCGCCACGCACGGCGAATGCGGGATTGCCCGAGGCGAAGAGAGCGCCCGTGTTGGTGGTGGTGAGTGCGCCGCCGCCTGCGGCGATTGTACCGAAGTCCGCGAACTTCGCGTTCACCGTGAGGTTGCCCGCACCTTTCTTCGTGAACGTGTTCGCACCCGTGCCGCGGACGACGCCGTCCACGGTGGCAATGTCGCCGCTGCCCGTGCCAGAAATGAAGGCGTCGCCCGTGAGCGTGAGGCCGCTCCCACTGATGGAGGGATAGTTTCTACCATTATTTACGTAAACCTTCACGTTCCCGAAATCGAGGCCGCGCAGCGTCGCGGCCGTGGAGAAGGTGAGATTGGCGGACTGTGTGCCGAGGAAATAGCCCACGCCATTGCCCGCTGGCAGCACATTGCCATCCCAGTAGTGTGCATCGGCCGTAAAGGACGATGCCGGCACCCACCAGGCGTTCGCCCAGTAGAACCCGTCGGCAGATTCGGCGAACACCGATCCCGCGGTCCACGGCAACAGAAGCGCCCCAAGGAACGCCGTCCCTGTACGGACGAGGGCCAACTTACGCTCTCCCCTGAAAGCAATATCTATAATCAATTTCATTTCAACAGTATAATAAAGCCCAGTTTACGTACAAACAAAAATTTGAATCTCACGCAAGGCTGCAATTTCGATTATTCCGCGCCGCAGCGGCAGACGTTTTCATTCACGCGTCTCAACTTTCGATGCGCCGGCCTTTAAAACGAAACCTTCCGGCAAGAGATAATCGGACGCACCGAAATTGACGGTGACGCGCACGCCGTTGGCGAAGGCCGTCTGCTGCACACTCCGGTCGGCGGTCAGAATGCGATGATCGGTCATCTCGGAAGCGGCCGTAAGTTTCGACACCGGTTCGGCGACGCGGTAGCTGGCGAAAATCCGGTCGCGGAACTGCGGCCAGTTGTCCGGTCGTACGACGTACATGGGCGGCACCCCGTACAGAGCGTTGAACAGATCCCGCTTGCCCCACAGCGCCGGCAGTTTGTTGTTGTAGTCGCCCCAGTACCAGTATGACACCACACAGTCGTGGTATATCAATTCAAACAACGGCAACCGGTATGTTTCCCCCGTCTGATATTTAGCGACTTCGGGAGGAACCTCCTCCCAAATTTTGGCCATGTTCCGCCCCGCGTCGGGAACCCGGCAGACGATCAGACTCATCATGCCCTCAAAGTAGTCGCAGACCGGGGCGAACACCTCGTGCCCGGTTTCGGAACCGAGAATTAAGTTGAATTCTTTTCCGGGCAGCGCCAACAGCTTCGCTTTATACGTTCGGCTCTCCGAGCGCGTCATCGGATGGACCGTCGACCAGCACTCTTCCCAGTGAGAACAGGCGGTAACATCGATAAACCGGCAGGTGTAGGGCTTTGTTTTGAGTTCTGCTGCAATCCGTTTCCGCGCATAGGGAAGCGCCTGACGGTCGCAGAGCTGATAGCAACTGATCCATGTGTTGGTTTTCCCGTCTTGGACGACCGGATTTTTCAGCGGAACCTTCCAGCCGCGGGCGGGTTCTCCGTTGCGGTCGACGCGTAAATCCTGCGGAAAGGCCTCTTTCGGCCATTCGTTCTTAATGGCCGTCAGATTGTCATACTGCGCAGGGTCCATGACGTCCTGATAAATGTCGTACCGGCTGGACAGCGTCCCGCCGAGGGCGTTGATCGCTTTCACATGTTCGGCGTCCGCGCCTGCGCCGATCAGCAGCCGGTCCATGCCGTTCGTGCGCATGTCGCGGTAGATCGCGAGCTGCGCGTCCATGAACTGCCGCGTGTCGAGCGAGGGTCGGTAGTTGCCGGTCGCCTCATCGTACAGATTTTTGTATTCGTTGCGGAACTCGCCGGAGAGTACCCAGATGTTCGCCGCGCCGAACAGTTTTTCGAGGTTCTCACGCCGTGCCGGATTTTCTTTGATCTTTTCCGCAAACGGAACAACCAAACCGCGTTCCTGCGCATAGCGACGGTAGCGTTTGCAGATCGCCACGTGCCCGCCAGCGTCGAAAAAGACATAACGAACGCGACGGTTATAGCCTAGCCGACCGCGATCCGCAACCCAGACCGGCTGCACGGTCAACAGGCCCTTACCGGCATCGGCGCGCACCAACTCGATGCCGGAGTTGTCCGGCGTCTCACAGATCGCCATGTACGCCGCTCCGCCGGTTGCCTCGCCGGACGACAGGACCTTGTCTTCCATAGCCGCGAAGAACGCCATGGTGATGCCATGACCACTGTAGTACGGGCGGGAACCCAGCGGTGCGTCTTCGGTTTCCGCAGGATAGGAGATGCCCTCGCCGATCGGGACGATGACTCGGTCACCGGGTTCAGAGACGAAAGCAGCCGGGAAAGAAAAGAAGCCTCGGATCTCCGTATCGGGCGAACCGGTCAGCTCGACGCTAAACTCCGGCTTGTCCGGTTCCAGACGGACCGTCGCGTGATACCCGTCCGCTTGATTCGGAAGCGTCACGGCGAACGAGGCGGTATTTTTCGACAGTCGAAAATCGGACGTCTTAAGTTTTGCGTCCGTCTGTTTCCAGACGCGTCCGGTCCGTTTGTCGAGCACGTCGAAACGCGCGCCCGTACCGGCCCGTGAATCAGACGCGAACGAAATCCGCAGGCGTTCGTTTTCCAAGACCCTTAGTTCCTGTGCCTCTGCATAAAGGTCGCTGATCATACAGACAACACAAAAGGCTAAACAGATACGGCCTGCAATTCCTGAGTGGATTTGCGATTTTTCGCGGGCAGGTCGGCAAGGTGTTTTTGAGGGTCGTTGCGTCGCTTTATTCATCGTTTTTTTCTTTTAGAAGCTGCGAAAGATTTCAGGGCAGTCCATTTTTGTTCGCAGGTACATCGCCTTGTGCCCGTCGTCGTTGGGATGCACCAAATCGCCTATAAACAAGGCTGCATTTTGCCCTTGCCGCGGATCATGATTGATGGCCGTTGCAACATCATATTTACAGCAGCCGATTTCGCCTAAAGCATATTCCGCAATGACCTCGTCAATCATGGTATTGATATGAATGACACTTTGCCCGTTTGACAACATCGGTATGTGATTCACAATCGGTTTGGCACCTAGTGCAAGAATTGAATTGATCATTTTGCGCAACAGTACTTTTGTGTTTCCCCCATTGGTGCCAATCGTAACAAACACATATTTTGGCCTCAATTGAGTGGCTTCTGATGATATTCTTTCGATAACGTTTTGAAGGATCCCCGAACTCCTGCCGCTCACCATGCACATGCTTTCTCCAAAATTTGACGCAATTAGATACGGATAAGCCTGTGCAGCAGTTGCTGCTCCTGCCCCTTCGGTGATTGAGTCACCATAAATGACCATAAAACAGGTGTTTGAACGACTCATCTCGGTATTCACAGATATATTGTGTAGGACAATAGTAGTTGTCGCAAAAGAAACAGGGCGTTCAAACAAATATCCCGGAACCTTTAATAAAGCGGCTATTTCGTTTCCTGTTGTCATATCCATGAGTTTTGCTGTTATGCCTGTTCCTTTTAGTTTTTGCCTTTTAATAATACACCGTATTTTCTTCCCGATATACTTCTCATAATTGTTTATTTTCACGAAATGGTCTGTTCCCATCATGGTATCAATCGGAATGTCATTCTTGGGGGGTTGTTTTAAACACCCAAATGTACCCTTATTCAAATCAACATATACGGTTGAACGCGCACGGGGCTGCAGCCTGTAAGCGCTCGGATACGAACCAAAATAAGCAATGCCCGCATGGGTCAAAACAAAATCAAAGATAAAATATTCGGGATCGAGGGCATATTCACGGTCCACGACGAATCTATTCGTAATGCCGTAATAGGTTCCGTTACAAATACTTTTCTTATCGTCAGAAACAGTCCAATTGGGCGCAATTATTTTTTCCATCGTTGCGAAATCGGATTTGAATAAGTTCAGTGAAAGGGAATTTGCACGATTCGTTCCTACAGCCGCTACGGTTTCCTTTGCCCGTTGAATCTCTCCGTTTCCATCGCCGGCCGCGTAAAGCGTCGCACCCGCAGACGGAAGGATCGCCGCCGACAGAAATTGAACATCGTTCACAAATTTGCCGATGCGCAGTTTCATCTGGGCCGCATTCGTAACGGCCGCCTGATTGTTAAATCGAAGGTTCTCGATCCGGATGCCTTTGAAACCGTGTTCTTCGTCAAAGCCGGAAACGTATGACGACGGCTGGCGGGCACATTGAACATGGATATCTTTGAACATGATGTCAGAGGCCTTGCCCCTCTCATCGTTTTCGATGTAGATCGTCTTGCGAATCCCGAGGTCCAGCAGCGACGGATAGAAAGCGGTGTTTTTTCCAAAAACGAAAACGTCGTCTTTGCTTTTTTGAATCCGCGGAGCGTCATACGCGTCTCCCAACTCGACACGGATATTTTCGTATCGGACATCGTGCAGCCAAGCGTTGCCGCTGTGTGACATGCTGATCGCTTTCCCTTTGGTATCGATAATATCGCAATCTGTGAAAACAATATGTTTCATCTCGGGACCCGCAGAACTCGCCCCAATCTCCATTCCGTTGCCCCAATCGCACCAGACAACACATCCCTCAAAACGAATATTTTCGGTTGAATACTGGTGCTGCGGCCACAAGCCCTTGACGACGAGACCGTCGTCGAACGATCGGACAAAACAGTTTCGGACGAGAACGTTCTTGCAGTTGCAGGCGTCGATACCGTCGGTGTTGTAACGCCAGAATCCGATCAGACAGAGATTTGAAAGAGTAACGTTTTCGCAGGTCCGCATGTCGCATCCGAAATTGTTCGAATCGCGAAGGATGATCCCGTCCACCGTGATGCCGCGGCAGTGGTTAAACCGGAGATTGTTGAGCGAAGGCATTTTCTTGTCCTCCCGGTCGAGGACGCCGGCATCGAGAATACCGCGGCCGGATATCGTGACGTTAGACACCGCTTCGCACAGGATACCGCCGTAGACCACTGCGCCCGCGTCAATGTAGACAGACTCCCCGCTCTTGGGCCGTATGATGCCCGGCCGATGAACGCCGGGGCCGAAATAAAGCAGTCCGGGCTGAGCGGGATCGACCTTCGCCGTTCTCATTTCGGACGGAAACAGATGCAGAACGTGGTGCTTGTCGTTGACTTCGACAACGATCGGGCCTGGTTTCTTCAGCGAGAACGTGATTCGCCGACCGTCGATCTTCGGCACAATGCCCCGTGCGGACGGACGAACGACAGCCGTCTTAATCTCGGTCCCGCAATCGATGCGGATCTCGGCATCGCCGCCCATTTCCCAATAGGCAAAGCCGGAAAGTTCCGTCTGGTCGAGCGACCGCTGGTAGCCGGGCCAGATCTGATTGAACGGCATCGCCGAGACCC
>Ga0070399_1005317_pt1 | contig 10106 bp, 9 predicted proteins | sample BioMet4_FD_61217 | JGI IMG/M metagenome (GOLD analysis project Ga0070399, IMG submission 61217) | Microbial communities from bioreactor (seeded with sewage sludge) at LBNL, California, USA - Biofuel metagenome 4 (version 1) | ecosystem: Engineered > Bioreactor > Anaerobic > Unclassified ... | reverse complement strand
CCAAACGGGAAACCGATATCCTGTGGACGCTCGCAAAGGGCAGAAACCGCGCCTACACCCGCGAGATGCTGCTGGATCTGCTCTGGGGGTATGACTACTACGGCGACCCGCGCACCGTGGATTCGCACATGAAACGCCTTCGCGCAAAGCTGGACATTGTGGAGCATCCCGGCTGGGAAATCCGAACCATCCGCAATGTGGGCTATAAATTTGAGGTTCTCCATGAAACATAAGATTTTGATTAAACTGCTTGCCGCTTTTGGCGTGGTCATGCTGCTGTTTTCCATCGTTTTAGGCAGTGTGTTTCTTGCGCTCTTCCGGGAACATACGGTCAAAATTAACCGCACGGCCATGGAGCAGCAGGCGGCGTCCATCGCCGATACGCTCTCCTCGTTCCAGCGGGGCTCCATGGGCGGCTATGGCGCCTATCTGCGGTTTCTGGATAAACTGACCACGGCCGACGTGTGGATCGTGGATGACAATCTCGGCATCACCACTTGCGGTCCTGAAAAGTACACGGTCCATTATAATGACCTCCCCGAAAACGCCGAGCTGATCGTTGCCAGGGTCTTTTCCGGAGAACAAACCTACGGAGCAGAATTTTCCGGTCTGCTGGGTGTGAACGCGCTGACGGTGGGCATGCCTATTTACAGCGGAGAGACCGTTGTAGGAGCGGTTCTTCTGCATGCACCTGCAAGCGGCGTGAACGATGCGGTTGCGCAGGGAATGCTTACCCTGGTCATCGGCTGCGCCGCGGCCCTTCTCTTTGCCGGAATGATGGCATTCGTGCTTTCTTATCGTTTTACCTGCCCGCTGTCGCGGATGAAAACTGCCGCACTGGCGCTGGCAGACGGAAACTATGAGATCACGACCGGCGTCAGCTCAAGCGACGAAATCGGCCAGCTTGCCCAGACACTGGATGTTCTGGCACAGCGGCTGAGAGCGGTGGAGGTGGAACGTGAAAATCTGGACCGCTCCCGTGATCGCTATGTCGCCGATGTATCCCATGAGCTTCGCACGCCTGTAGCCGTGCTGCGCGGCTCCATCGAGCTTTTGCGGGACGGGACTGTCTGCCAGCCGGATGAGGTTTTGGAATACTATCGCCAGATGCTGACCGAAAGCCGTCATTTGGAGCGCTTGGTCAACGACCTGCTGGAGCTGTCGCGGCTGCAGGATGCAGGATTCCAGCTGCGCATGGAGGAAATCAACCTCTGCGACGTGGTCAGCGACGCTGTCCGAGCCATCCGTCCCGCGGTACAGGCCAAGCAGATTATCATGGAAACTACTGTCCCCGGAATAGAATGCTCTCTCAACGGCGACTATGACCGCATTCGTCAGCTGCTTTTTATTCTTCTGGATAATGCGGTAAAGTTTTCTCCGGAAGGTGGTTCTATTCAAATTACGCTTGCAAAAGCAGAAGGCTGTGCACTTACCGTGACGGATCACGGCGTCGGTATCCCTCCGGCGGACTTACCTCACATTTTTGACCGCTTCTACAAGTCCAATTCCAAGGAAAACAAGAACGGAACCGGATTGGGGCTGGCCATCGCAAGCGAGATTGCAAAGAGGCACAACGCCAAAATCTCTGCGCGCAGCGGGGTGGACGGGACAACCTTCCAGGTGGTTTTCCCATAGTCGATCATCCCGATGGCTTGCGTGAATCGTCCACGAGTGCCGATCTGCACATGCAGGGACCTGCGCAAAGGAAACGATTATGGCTCGGCAGTTATTATCCGCCTTTGTCATCAAGCGCGCGGCAAAATCGCCGCTTATTTGCCTCCATCGTTCCAAGTTCCTTGCGAGACTTATGTGATGTTTAAAGGGATACCACCACCTACGCAGAACCAAAACAGAGAGGCTGGATTGCTCCAGCCTCTCTGTTTTGGTTCTATCCGTTCTCCGTTCGGATTTAAAATCAGTACCGGTCTAACCGCGGCGCTGAATCTCCACCATTTTCCCGCCAAGGAAGATATCCGAGCTGTTTCCTCGGCGGATTGCCTCACGGGCTTTTTCGGGATTGGTTATGCAAAAACCGTCCAAGTCGGTGACACCGTAGTCGTAGAGCAAGGGCGTCAGCGGAACAGACGGCCCCACCAAAATTACTCGGGCCCCCGGGGCTGTCAACTGCAGAAGCCGTGGAAGCGTCTTGTTGATGAAGGTCATTCCGGTAATAAAAACAATATCCTGCCCCGGCAGAATGTATTCGCAGGCGCTGTCCGGGTAGTCCCCTTGCTCCGGGGTTCTCTCCAGAACCGAGAGAGCGCAGATAGGGGAAAGCTGCTCCTCCAGCCGAGGAAAACGCCCGATTACCGCCACCCGCTTGCCGGAGGCTTCCTCCGGCGAAAGGTTGAACGCGTCTTTTTTCACGTTGCTCTCCCGGGATTCATCGGCTAGATTCAGCCCAGCAAAACCACCGAGCGAGGCCACCTTCTCAGGGGTGTTGTACCAGCAGTTGATGGCCGCCATACCCAGAGAAGCCTCCCGGAAATTCCAGGATTTTACACACTCGGCAATGAGGCGAAGTGAACTCCCGATCACCGGCCCGCCATAGAGCGGAATATGGGCCCGCCCCTTTACCGTCAGCGCCACGCCCACGGGGCCCCCTGCCCGCACCATCGTCCAGGTCAGCCCCACCTGATAATCCTCCACCGTGAAGTCCGCCGGAATTCCATCGATCAGCCTGTCATACAATTCCCACACGGTACCCGCCTCCTACAGAAAGTCCTCGCTCCGGATCAGCTCCACTTCAATTTCCTGTCCTTTCTCCAGCCGGCCTTCGCCCACAGGGGAAATATAAACTCCGTTGGTGGCCATGTTCTCCGCCGTAGAGCTCTGTTCCTTGGAGATTGGAGTGGCACAGATCGAATCGCCGTCCCGGTACACGTTCATCCGCGACGTGAATCGAAGGGGCAGAGGCCCGTCCAACGGGGCGGTAAGAACCGCCTTCGCCCGTGGGCGGCGCTGGCTGTAGGAGTGCAGGAATCGCGAGACGACCGCTCGGAGGCACCAGTCGGCGGCGTTAAATGCAGCCACCGGAGGTCCCGGAAGATTGATGACCGGCGTGCTGCCCACCAGGGAGATGCTCAGCGGCCTCCCGGGCACGGCCCGGACACCGTGGAACAGAAGCGTACCGGAGGAGTTCAGAAGACGGGTGGAAAAGTCCTCCTCCCCCTTGGAGGAGCCTGCGTTAACCACGACGATGTCCGCTTTTTGCAGCGCCTCCGCCAAAACATCGGCCATCTGGCCGGGGATGTCCTTCACAATCGGAAAGCACAGCGGCACGGCATCCATCGCCAGAAGCATATGCTTGAGCATCAGGCTGTTGGAGTCGATGTTTTGCCCGCGCTGTGGAATCTCGCCCAGAGGAATCAGCTCGCTTCCGGTGGGAATCAGCGCTACCACAGGACGGCGATACACGGGTATTTCCAAAATGCCGCCCGTGGCCAGAACGCACAGATCTGTGGGAACCAGCCGGCAGCCCTTTTTCAGAAGAAGCTCTCCCGCACGGACGGTAGTCCCTGCCTGCCGGATGCCGTCGCCCGGCTTGACCATGACCCCTTCTGCAATGCGGAGTGTTCCATCCGGCTGAAACACTGCTTGCTCCACGGGGATGGCGGCGTTGTAACGGTCGTCGAAGTCATCCCCCATGTCGGCCCGCTCATATTCAACGCCGCGCTTCCAGCCGGAGGTGTCGGGCGTTCCGGCAGAAAAATCCGCAGAGCGCAGGGCGATGGAATCCATCATAGCCGCGCGGACCACCGGCAGTGTGTACCTTGCAAACTGATCCTGGGCCAAAACCCGGCCGACGGCCTCGTCCAGCGGAACCGTCTCCGTTTCGGGCTCCGGATTCCACCGGTCATACAAAAGGGCCAGCGCTGCTTCCTTGGTCAACAGCTCGTCCACATTGAATTTCATACTTTCCGTTCTCCTTTCAGACCTGCCGTTTGCAAATGATCGTCCATTTGCCCTTGCTTTCGCTCTCCAGAATCTCAAATTCCGCGCCCAGTTTTTCCAGCACCACACGATAATCGTCGGCGTTCAGCCCGTTGGACTTGCGGCGGATACAGCCGGGCCAGTCCGGGTTGAACTCCCGCATTTTGCACTCCACCGTCCGGGCGAGCTCTTCGTTTCCCATACCGCCGCCCAGGTAAGCCATCCCGCCGGGTGCCAGTACCCGCAAAATTTCGGAGAACGCCTTCTCCAGATCCTTCCAGAACGGGAGAGATCCCCGGCTCACAGCCAGATCAATGCTGGCGTCGGCCAATGGAATCTGCTGTACGTCGCCGACCACCGCCACCGCACGATCCCGAAGTCCCCACTCCGCGGCACGCCGCTCGGCAATTGCAACCGCCTCGGGATTTTTATCCAGCAGAATGCCCCGCAGACCCGGTGCGGCCTTCAGGACGGACAAACCCATGTGTCCGCCTCCGCAGCCGACATCCAGCATTCGTCCCTCACGGACCCCGGTGTAGCGCAGCATATCGTCCGCGATCACGGGGTAAATGGGAAACAGAATCTCCTGGGCCACATAGTCAAATTCATAAGCGCTGCTCATAATTTCCTCCTATCGACTGCCGCCCGCCTCATGACAGGATCGGAACGCAGGCTTTTTCGTATCTGCCCCCGCCCACGGGGGTTGCGGTAATTTTCACGTTTACGCCGTATACTCGCCGCAGACTTTCCTCTGTAACAATCTCATCAGGCTCCCCAATGGCAAAGCCGTCCCGGCTGAGCAGCGCCACCCGGGAGGCGCACAGAAATGCGTGATCCGGAAAATGGGAGGTCATCACGATTCCCATTCCGCCTTCCGCCAGCTTTCGGATCTGCTTTAAAACCCGCAGCTGGTTTCCAAAGTCCAGATTGGAGGTGGGTTCGTCCATGACGAGAAGCTGGGGCTGCTGGGCCAGTGCGCGGGCAATCAGCACCATCTGCCGCTCACCGCCGCTGATTTCTGTATAGACTCGATCCCTCAGCTGCGTGATGCCCAGAGAATCCAGCGATTCCTCAGCGATTTCCAGATCCGCTTTGGACGGAGAGGCAAACGCATCCAGATGCGCCGTTCGGCCCATCGCCACCACATCGAACACGGTAAAGGGGAACGGCGGCGTGTGCATCTGCGGCACATAACCGATCCTCTGCGCGTACTTTTTACGGGACCAGCCGGAAAGATCCTCGCCGTCCACTCGGATGGCGCCGCCCTTGAGTTTTAAGAAACCTAAAATGGTCTTGAACAGCGTGGTTTTTCCCACTCCGTTGGGACCAAGCAGGCAGAGTATTTCGGAAGAAAAGACGCTGAAGGAGATGTCCCGGAGGATCACCTTGTCCCGATATCCGCAGACCGCAGAGCAAACATCCAGCTTCATTCCCAGGTACTCCTTCCCCGATACAGCAGATACAAAAAAAACGGCGCGCCGATGATCGCGGTCAGGATTCCCAGGGGAATCTCCGTGATCAGCACCGTCCTGGCGATATCGTCCACCAGAAGCAGAAAAGTCGCTCCCATCAGGGCGGAAGCGGGCAGCAGAATCTTATAGTTCGGTCCGACAATCAGTCTAGCAAGATGGGGAATGATCAGGCCCACCCACCCGATCATGCCGGAGACAGCAATGGAGGCCGAGGTCAGCAGCGTTGCAGAGACGATCAGCACTGCCCGGGTTTTCCGGGTATCCACGCCCAGTGCCTTGGCCTCCTCCTCTCCAAAGGAGAGGATGTTGATCTGCCAGCGGTAGAGAAGCAGCGGGATCATGCCGATGACGAATGGAATCAGCATCATCAGAACCTGTTTTTTTGTGGTGGAGGACAGCCCGCCCATCAGCCAAAAGGTGATTTCCGGCAGTTTGTTATTCGGATCCGCCTCGTACTTGATGACGGAGGTAAACGCGGAGAACAGACTTTGCACCCCCATGCCCGTGAGTACCAGCACCAGCACCGCGTTTAGATTCCTGCCGATAAAGCTGCTGAGAACGTAGGTCAGGGCCACCGCCGCCATGCCGAACAGGAATGCGGTCACCTCAATCCCCAAAATACTGAAATTGTTGAGAATGGCCAGGGCTGCGCCAAAGCCCGCTCCTGCCGAAGCGCCCAAAATATCCGGGGACACCATGGGATTTTTAAAAATACCCTGATAGGCGGCTCCCGAGCCGGACAGCGCCGCGCCAACCATCATGCCGCAGAGAATTCGCGGGAGACGGACGTTGAACAGCACCTTCTCCACGGTATCCGGCCAGGTCGGTGTTCGGCCCAGCAGTTTTCCGAAAAAAATCTGCATGAGCTGGCGCAGGGGAATTCCGTACCGCCCCAAGGTGACAGAAAGCAAAAACGCCGCCGTTAACAACAGAAGAAGGATTACGATCGCGGGAATTGCCCGCACCCGGGAGAGAGCGGCCCTTTTTTCAGGGGCCGCTCCTCCCGCATTTTGATTTCTCCGCATGCGCGCAGACCTCTTAGTCGCCGATCAGTGTGTTTGCCTGCGCATCCGTGATGTCCACATGATAGAACGTTTGATAGAAGCTCTTCACATCGCCGGTCAGGTCTACCTTCACATAATCCGGATACAGCTTGGCGGCCAGCCACTCCGCGCCAATGATCCGGGCGATGCAGGGAGGACGGTCAAACCAGCTGAAGGGCAGAGAGGCGGGCACGTAGACTCTGTGGTTCTGTACGGCAGAGATGCCGGACCAAGTGGAGTTGTTGTAAACCGTGGATGCGAAATCGCTGCCCCCCATGGCGGAGTTCGCCAGAATGACGTCGGGATTCCAGTTGAGGATCTGTTCCATGGAGACGGCAGTGCCGGCACCGGAGCCGGAGGTATCCATGGTCACCACATTGGTGGCATTGACAAAGTTGATGACTTCCGTGTGCATATTGTCGGTTCCATCGGTTTTCAATCCGTCGGCGCTCTCCGCGTAATAGACCTTAACCTTTTCGCTGTCGGGAACCTTGGAAACCATGGACTTAATGTTGTCCAGCGTCTTCTGGGCATAGTCCGCCAACTCATTCCCGCGGTCCTCGACACCCAGAACTTTGCCCAGCAGACGGTAGGCGTCGGGCGTTCCGGTCAGGCTGCTGTCCAGGGTAACCACGGGAATTCCCGTCTGCTCACCCAGTTGCGTGACCATATCGCTCACCTGCTTGTTATAGGCGAAATCCAGAATCATATCCGGTGCCAGAGCGGTGATTGCCTCGGTGTTAAAGGTGTTTTTTCCGCCCATGGTTCCGCCCAGAACGGGCAGATCCTGATAGTCCGCGCTGATGTACTGCTTAGCCTCATCCGAGAGCTTGGAATTCCAGCCCAGGAGCTTCTCCGGAGCCAGGGTATACATGATGTATGTGCCGATGGGACTGGTGCAGAATACCTTATTGACCTTTGAGGGAATGGTCACCGTGTTTCCCACCATATCCGTGATTTGCTGCGTGCCCGATGCCGATGAAGACGCGGCGAGAGAGGATGCGGCGCCGGCCGATGCGGCCGAAGAGGACTGCGCTCCGGAATTGCCGCAGCCGGAAAGCAGGCTCAGGCTTAAAGCCATCGCCAGGAATAATGCGGGAATTTTCGACAACTTTTTTTTCATGCTCTAGGTTCCTCCGTTTTTTTTCGATAGATTCTATATTTTACTGACACAGCCGCTTCGGGACTTCCATCCCGGAGCAAGCTGGGACATCTACTCAGCGGCTCTGATGGGGAAAGACAAAGAAGGCGTTGGCACCGGTGAGACTCATGAAATTTGCGTATGCCCCGCTGTTTTCGGACGCAACCAGCTGAACCCGCGGGTCGAAATAGAGTCTGGCGGCCGCCATCAAGCGGGCCCAGCGGTATGGGTTCGTGGGATCTTCCGCTTGAAACTCCGTATTCGGGTAGGGGACAAAGGGTTGAACAGCGACCCAATCCGTATCCAGATCCTTCAGGAGCTTCAGTCCCTCCAGCGCAGCTTGATCCGACAGGCCGAACGCCAGCAAAAAGCCGCTCCAGGTCTTCAGCCCCAGGCTTTTGGCATCCCGCAGGGTCTGGACCCGGTCTGCCAGGGAATCTCCACCCGGGCGGAACCTGCGGTATACTGTCTCGTCGGGTGATTCCAGCCCGCACTGATATCCGTCCATTCCGGCATCCCGGAGGCGCTCCAGGGATTTGCGGCTCACCGCTCCGTTCAGTCCATAAACATTGACTCCGAAATGCTCCTTTATCGCCCGAATCCGATCGCAGAAATAATCGGGTACCTCCGCCCCCAGACAGCCGGAGGGGGCCAGCAGATGAGTTGCACCCGCCCGAAGCATGGTCTCAGCGGCCCGGAGAACCTCAGCCTCCGATTTTGCGGTCCCAAAATTGCCTTTGCCGCTTTTAAAACTCTCCCACTTGCAGTGCCGGCAATGGGGGACGGTTCGGCACTCTCCGCTGAGGACCACCGGCGACCAATAAAATTTTTCCTTTGCGTCGCTGACTTCAGCCGCGCGGCCAAAAAGTTCCCCATCGCTCAGCGCGATCAGCTGTTCTAGCGTCTCCATTCGACTCCCCCGCTTTTCGTTTACCGGACAGCAACTCACACGATGATCTACGCCGGATGTTCTCACTTGAGAATAACGATCCTCAAAAAAATTAACCTCATGAAGCCCACTGATTTTGACCCATTATAATGTCATAGCTGAAAAATATCAACCGCTTTTTTTCATACTTTTCGATAAGCAGTCGTTCCCATGTTCAGGTTAAAAAAAAGGATCGACAAAATGCATACATAATTCTTTCTAATTTTTTCCACACACCGCCAGCGTGAATCCCGTTTGCAAAACAGATTTTAGGTTGCCAGTTAATTCAGCAACAGCTTCTCTGATTTTGAACGTATTGACAGACCGCAAAGGAATGATATATTATATAATATAAAATATAAAATATTTTTGACTTTGCAGGGCTATGCGTTTGGAGCAGGTGGATGAAATGTTTGCCCGTTTGATCCGATCCTTCTAAAAATGAAAACCTTTTCAAGGTGCTGCAAAGCTGCAATTTCGCGACTGGGCAGATGGAGATGGTGCATATGACACTCAAGCAGATCGAGTATTTTCAGATGGTAATATCCAAAGGGAATATTTCCGCTGCGGCGGAGGAGTTGTTCATCTCCCGTTCGGTGATTTCCAGAGCACTGGCTGAATTGGAGGATGAATTCCAAACCAGTCTCTTCGTGCGTTCCAAAAACGGCGTAATCCTGACGGAGAGCGGTAGAATGATCGCCTGCCTTTTTAAGGAATTCACCTCTTGCTATACGACCACCAAAGATCGGATCCGTCAGCTGGATTCCAATGAAAAAAGGAAGACGCTTCATCTGGGAATCACTCCCACCAATGCCTATCATTTGTTTTCTCTGTATTTTGATGACTTTCGCAGTCAATTTCCCGAAATCGGTCTGCAGGTAAACGAGTATGGCGCCAATGATGCATGGCGGCTCCTGATGGACGGAACCGTCGATGCGTTTTTTACACCCGCGAGAACCTTGGATCATAATATGTTCGGCAGCATCAATCTCTATCAGACGAAAATTATGCTGGGGGCGCCCCTGGGCAGCGCCATTGTCGAAAAGCGCTCTCTGGGAATTTCGGATATTCTGGATTTGCCGCTGGGTTATTTAAACGCACCCATGCCGGTGGAAAAAATTCTGAACGCATGCTTCCAAACGTTTGATAAGTCGCCCAGGGTGGTTCTGCGCACCTCGGACCAGCGGCTGCTTCGCGAGCTAAACGCCAGCGGAGCGATCTATACCATTCTTCCCAGCGACATCTTGGAAACCTGGCCGGGTGTGGGAAGGGTCCCTCTGGATTTCTTTCCAGCCAGCATGCATCACCTGGTTTGGAATAAGGCGCTGGCACACGACGCGATGTTCGAATCTTTTTTAGATTTTATGCAGGCCAGATCCATTCCAGAGGAAGGGCAGGCACCCAACGGAGAATTGTAACCTGTGCAAAGACCGGGCTGTCGGAATACTCCGACAGCCCGATTTTATTAGTGCTCACAGCGGCCGCAGCCGTTGCAGACTCCGTTTGTTTTGCAGGAAGGCAGATTCAAAAGCTTTGCATAATACTCCGGGGGTAATTCCTTGGGCATATCAGCGTCTTGTTTTTGTTTT
>Ga0070399_1005314_pt1 | contig 10114 bp, 5 predicted proteins | sample BioMet4_FD_61217 | JGI IMG/M metagenome (GOLD analysis project Ga0070399, IMG submission 61217) | Microbial communities from bioreactor (seeded with sewage sludge) at LBNL, California, USA - Biofuel metagenome 4 (version 1) | ecosystem: Engineered > Bioreactor > Anaerobic > Unclassified ... | reverse complement strand
TTGAAGACCGTCTTGCTCGGTATTGACACGATCAAAACAGTTTACGTTTTTGGCTCAATCGTCAAACCGTGGTTTCAGCTTGACAGTGATATCGATTTTGCCATTCTTTTCAGACAGGATATCCAGCATAACGTCAAGATTTCTTCCATTTGTCAAATAAAAGAAAAGATGAGTCACTTGATTAGACGTTTTATCGATATCTCCGAAGTTTTTTCGAATGAGAAAAACTATCTAAAAGAAAAATTAGGCACTTATAAGGAGGCGTATACAAATGAGTAACCTTAACGAATTGTTGCATTACGAAACGCTTGCGACAGATCATATGTCGTTGTCAGCAGACGTAAATTCGGCTGGTAGATCCGCGTTTTTTAGCATTCCGCTTATCTCAAACTTTGCGGAAAGAGACGTCCAAATAGGACTCCTCATCCCCTGCATTAACCCGACTGAAAGTGGAAATTTTTCTTTCTCAAAATGCATCCCGTTCTTATGGGGAATAAACGTCCGAGCAAATAAAGGACTTACGTTGTATAGAAATGGATTGCCCGATTGTTTCTTCATTCCTTGTGCAGAAGGCTATTACTGCGAAGAAACTGGAGAGCTAATTTCCAGACGAGGCCTCATGGAGAGGGAATTGGTCCTTTCAGGCGAAGATGGAATCTCCTATGTTTTTCGCGAATATTCGGCCGGATATAGCACCATATGCGCCATTGAATTCCAAGATGGCTTCAAACTTTTTGTGCAGAATGGGGGTACAGGAATCGTTTCGCTCGTCTCACCCAATATCGGAACGAGCGGACAAAGCCCAAATCTAGTCTGGCACGCTGATTATGATTACCGGGTGAGCGGAATGATGACCATAGCGATTTACAGAACGCTTGATGGCATCAAAACCGATATGGCTACGGCAGATTTTAGGGGTTCCGGAAATTCTTACACGATAACCACAACGATCCATGAGAAAAACGTTCGCAGTTACGTTTACCGACTGGCCTCTACGAATGGAGGCACGGATTTCTTCGACAATTATCTGCTGTCGTTATTTGAAAATGGAAGAGCGAAGGAATGGTTACGAATTGAGCAATCAGTTAATATATCGGGACAAATTGATATTTCATCATATCAATACAATCGTGGTAAACACCAACTCAGTTTGGTTTCACCCTCTCTGTCTGGTGCAACAACCGTCGTTAACAACGATTATTCTGGATACCGGCCACGCGCGACTTATTCTTTGGCCAGCAACGCCAGATTGGCTTCAGGTTTAGCTGTGGATCGAGTCACATCTAATTACGGAAGCGATGGTTTCGCGTCTTCTTGGATTTGTGACGAACGCGGAAGGATCGTGGAAATCGCGAAAGCTATCCCTTTCGTCAAAGGCGGGGCAAAATCAGTTATTGCTAACGGATATTTTGAAGTGGATCTAAGCCATTGGTCTTGCCCAAGCGAAGTAAAAAGAATTGTCGAGGATGATTTCTTGTACTCAAATTTAGTGGGCAATGGTGCAATGGAAATCCCTGCGGGTAAATCCGCTACCACAGCCATCTCACGAGTAATACAGTCTCGGGAGAGTTTTCTCTTTTGTGGCTTTGCCAAGTCATCAGAGATAAAAGGCGCAAAACTCACCATCATCCTTTATGGCAAAAATGCGCAAATTGTTCTTAGAAAGATTGAAATTGACGGCAGTTCTTTTCCTTTTGACTCCTATCTTTTCTTTGCTTTTTCCCACACAGCAAAGATGACAACTCTCGTCTCTTCAGTGTCAATCGAAAACAGCGGCACTACTCAAATCACGTTGAAAGCCCTCCAATTATTGCCTAATTACGTTTCGACGAAGATTAAATACGATGATGATGCTGGGACTGCCGTTTCCTATCAAAACGGCCAGGATCCCGTTATTTCTTGCCTAGATGCTCAAAAGAGACCAATTTACATCTACGGCGAATCGGAATCAGGCGAAATTGAATATGTAGACCAAACGAAACGCAAAATGGTTAAAAAAACTACCGATCTTCTTGGCAGAACGGTTGAAAATGCATATGTCCACCTTCCGAAAAATTACATCCTTGAGGCTGAAGGAAACTGGAGAATAGCGAGAGCTCTTTATCTTTCGGAAGGACTTCGCCAAGAGGCGGCTTGGCAATATGACGAGTCGACCTGGCTTTTAACGCAGCAAACAAACAAGGATAACTTAACCTCAACCTATCAGTATGATTCGACAAGAAATATAGAATCCATAACTGGAAATGGAGCTTGCCTGACCTACTCGTACGATACCGAAGGCAATGTTGTGAAACGTGGTTTTTCGGCTTCCCCGTCTGCTGTACCGAAATTCTCAAATATTTCGTCCTTTGACGGGGCTTTGCTGAATGGCCTTCATAGTGAAAGCGGACCATTAAGCGGCAACGAGACCGCCTTCAACTACGACGCAAAAGGCAGGCTCTCCATCGCCCAAACCAAATCCGGCTTCGTCATAGAATCTTTTTCTTACAACAGTTTGGGTGAGGTCGAGAAAATAACGAACGGAACTTGCACCACGCAATTCGTTTATGACGACTTTGACCGCGTCAGCGAAATATCTGATTCGAGCAGCGCCCATTACAAATTCGATTATGGTGGATCTTTCTATAAGGCAGAATTGGTTTCCGAGTCTTCAACATCCATGTTTTACCTCGATGATGGCCTGATGGGTTCTCTTTTAAATATTCGCCAATTAAAATGCCCGAACCCTGTCTTGGAGCTGGGAACGGCCGAAGATCGAATTTCCGGATTGGCTGGTGAATACATTAGCAATAAGAACGGTGATTCTCTTTTTGAAATTTCGCCTTCGCAACAGTATTTCCGTGCTGGGATTAAAACCTTACTACACGACCTAATGCTGCAAGGCTTCTTCTGCCTCTTCGGCGACGATCATCGTCTCAGGGCTGAAAAAGATGGCTCAAGCAAAACGCCAACATCGGATGATTGCGACCCCGCTGAATTGGTTGAATACATCAAATGCGTGAGGCCGTTAACGCTCAGTTATGCCTTCGATTTCTCCGCTGGGACCACCATCGCTTTGATTTTCTACGGGGCTTCTTTGAGCATTAAAATCGGAAGCTTGACCATTTCAATCGAGGCCTCGCACATTAGGATAACTCAAGGGGCCCACACCGCCTCTTCGGCCTATTCTTGCGAGTCATCTAACTGGAATTCACTGGTCTTCTCAGTGTATCGTGAAGGCAATTGCTATATTTGCTTTAACGAGGAAAGGTCAAAATTCTCAGGGTTTTATGTTTCCTCCGCTGTTTCGATTGAATTCGGAAGCGGCTTTTATGCAGCAATCGCCGTTTCCGCTGAAGCGTGCGATGACTCGTACTGCCAAGAAATATCGCGACACTATAGGGATTTATGTCTTCCTAAAGCATATTCAGCCGATGGCCTGAAAATTTTATCTGAATCAAATGACACCATTTATGACTCCTCAAAAAACTCATTTGGCGCTCGCACATTCTTTATCCCTTTGAATGGTTTTTTCATAACTTCGCAGGGGTCATCACCTTTGGCGTTGAACATCAATGATGATAAGTTCCAAATCTCGAAGAGAAGCGTTTTTGAGTACTCACCGCTACTTGGACGCTTGATGTTTCTAGCCGATGGAACAGGGATTTCTTATTCCTTGGGATCACCAGGGCCTTTCACCATTTCAATGAAAGCCATCCCCTTCGCCTGCATCGAGACGGAACGTTATCTCTTCGGCCTCGGATTTAATGCCTTTAGTTTTCTGAATGTCGTCATGACTTTAACCGGCGTTTCCGTTCTGAGACAGGGCGTCCCCGTACTCACGATTTCGGACAAATTGTCCTTGGGACAATTGTCGACAATTTCGCTTTCTTACTCTTTCTCCATCGTATCTTCCTCAAGCAGTGGAACGACGCCTGATCTCCGTGTTTCCATTCGCGTCAACGGAAAGGAACAAAGCGTTGTTATTCCCGATGTTTCGCCCACCCTTTCCATGCACATGCGCATTGGGTCTGAATACGCCAATGATTCTTTAGATGTTGCTCATCCATTTTATGGCCTGATTGGCGACGTAATGATAATCGAAGATGAATTCGCAACCAAACTCCCGCTAGTCGAAAAAATCTCGTCTCCTTTTCAATGGAAAACTTCGATGGATGTTTTGGGGCGCCCTGTTTCCATCAAAATCTCAAACCGAGAAGGCCATCTTGTAGGATCAACGAGAATACAATTCAAAAAATATAGCCTCTTTGAAACGAGCATCCCATCAAGAGAAACCATTTCGCTTAATGATGGCGCACGCTTTCTTGACGATGCTCTCGTCTTAGACGAAGGCGGAAGGCTACTGCAAAAAGGAAGCAGGTCATTTCGCTATGACTCCTTAGGACGCATCACCGTCGACTCGAAAGGGTCAACGTCTATCAGTTATGACAACTTCGGAAATGTATCTATGCGCACCACTAACGGAGTTTGCTATCAATACTCATATTTTTCGGATAACAGGCTTTCATCGGTCAATTCCTCCACATATTCTATTGTCTATGCTTACCCCGAGGATCATTCTCTCTATCCGAATCGAATTATTCGGACCTCAAAAGGAACGGCCGATACCATCACACTCAAATATTGCGGCAACCGGCTTTCTTCCGTCGTAGTCAATGGAGCAGAAACCGCTTATGCTTATGATGCTTGGGGCCGCCGCTGGCGGAAAACTGCACCAAATGGTTCATCTCAAAATATTCTTTATGATTCTTCTGGACGAATTAAATGTATCCAAGCCAGCGATTTTTCGCTTCTTTATGGCTACAGTTCTAATGGTCTTCCGAGGATTCTGGTTTACACCTCGAAGGATGTGAGCTTAGTTTTCCTTTACGTAACCGATATTTTAGGTACTATCCTCGGCCTCACCGACGAAAATGGAAATCTGGCCGTTGAATACGGCTACGACACTTACGGGAAGCCAACGGTTCTTCGGGATTCGTCGATTGTCAGAATCAGCGAAATCGATCCTTTAAAATTCAAGGGATATTTTTATGATTCTGAAACAGGTTTTTACTATCTTCTATCTCGATATTACGATCCCGAAACAGGCCGGTTTATCAGCCCTGACCACGTGGCGTATCTGAAAAGCGAAAATCCCGATGGGCTTAATCTCTACGTATATTGCGGAAACGACCCGATAAATAAAAGCGACCCCAACGGGCGTTTTGGCCTTTTTGCAGCCATATTGCTAACCGGGGTAATCACAGGATTCACCATGGTGGCATTCCAAGGCGTTTCGGATTTGGCAATCGCGGCCAACACCGGCAACTGGGACCATGTAAAATGGCAAGACTATGTTGGGGCATTCGCCGGCGGATTCGTTGGCGGTGCGTTAAGTGTTGTTTGTCCAAATGGACTTGTGGGAAGCTTGGCGGCAACAGGCATTTCAAGAATGCTGAGCATGGAATTACAAAACGCAACAGGGGGCGCCCATTATTCGACATTGGATATCGTCAAAGACGTCGGTTTATCAATGCTCATCACAACCGCAACATACGGCTTAACTTACGGAATCTGCACTCCAATGAAAGGCAATAATCCTTTTAAAACTTATTCAGACTTGCCTTATTTGCTCGGCCATGGTTTGACTCAAGGAGTTGAAAAAAACGTTGCAAGAACTTTCCTTTACCAGTACACGGTCATGTCCATCAATATGGGTCTAGTCAGTTCGTTTGGTGATTTTCTGGCTGGCTATAGGTGGAAGGACAGCCTTTTGGGAGCTTTTTAATGAACCGCTATTTCCCTCTCCCATTGGGTTCCATCGTCAAGCAAGCCTTCGCCCTGCTCATCATCGCGGGGATCGTCTTGAATCTGACGCTTTTCAAGGATTACGTCTTCATCCCGCTTATTGTCGCTTTCGCTCTGATTGCCTTCCTTTTGATCCTCGCCTCAATCAAGCTCATCCACTTCGCCGGGGGGAACATCCGCGTCTCGGGGGACGCGCTTCCCTTCCTATGGAAGGTCCAATACCGCGTCGAGATCCCCCTCGCTTCCGTCAAATCGATCCGTCTCGTCAAGGTGGATGGTTTCTGGTCCTCCCGCGGGAGGGAGAGCTGGGGCCACGGCTTCGAAAGACGCATCCTAGGCCACCGCTTCCTGGAGTTCATCGACGCCGAGGGCGGCGTCAAGAGGATCTGCGTCAACGACTTCTCAGAAAAGGACATCGCCAGGCTGTGCCGCTGGGCCCGATCGGTCAACGGCGCCATCGTCTTTGAGGCACCGCTGAAAGCATAGATAACATCCGCGAAAAAGTTCGGGCCCTTTTGTAACGGCATTAAGAGGCGAGTTTTTTACACCTTTTTGAAGTTTGAAATTCTGGCGCAATCGAACAACCCAAATGTCCAATCCTTCTTGATTCCGGCAAAAAACACTAGATAAATGCATCCCAAACCCACCTCAATTCCGCAATGGGATGACTTTTGGCGAGAAAATAGCGAGAAAAACGGCTTTTTTGAGAGAGTAATTATTTCGGAAAACTTTGATTTTCCGCTTGGAAAAAGGCAAGAAAAAATCCGACCCCATCGAAGGAATCGGACTTTCTTTTGCGTTGGTGCCGCCTAACGGAATCGAACCGCCAACCTACTGATTACGATGGCGTTTTGATGGTATTCGGCTCTGTTTCATTTCAGGGCGTTTTAGGGAATTTCTCCCCACGGGGAGTGGGTTTCTCGTCGGTTATTGTTTCAGGACGTTTCAATCCGTTTCCGCAGTTTTCCCGCAGTTGGGGAGAAAATGGGGAGAAAAGTTTCTCCCCAATACCCACATCCCGGAATCAGTACCCTACTTTTTTGTCGATTGAAGAAGCGAAACCAGAGAATAAATTTGTGAATGACATCGCGAGCGAGAGCCCCGCGAAGTGACATCGATCCCGTCCGCGAACAGCCGCCAGTGGGGTTTTCCACCGCCATTCGAAAGGCCGATGCCCTGGAGGACCTCTCCGCCGCAATCGGCGGCTATCGGTCTCATGTCGTAATCGACGAACGGCTTCATATGCTGCTCGAGAACGGAATTCGCCCTCAAGACGACCCCGTCGACGTCCTCTTCGGGGATCGAGGCGAGGTTCATCAGGCTGCCGACGCCGACGAAAACATGCCCGGACGCGCCGCCGGAGAACGCGCAGAAGGATTTTGCCCAGCCGACCCAGTCCTCGGTATCCAGGGAGGCCTTCATTTCCGCGTTTTTGGCCCCGTTCACGATGCCGTTCAGGCATTTTTTGAGTTCTTGTTCGTTCATGAGCCAATATTAGGCTAGCCAATTAGGTCAGCCAATAGGACAGTCATTGTGAACCATACGTTCTGACTGGATATGAATGGTTAGAAAGATTTAGGATATCCAAAAGATGAGCTCGAAAAGAACACCAGCATCGCTTCAAGGCCTTGGCTTAGAAGATAAGGAGTTTTCCTTCGGAATTCCACGCCCCTTCATTGGAAAGAGAGCCGTTCATAATATGTCGGCGTTTAACCACGGCAATCTTTTTTCGAAAGGGGGCAGGTGCCTACCAATCCGTTTCGACGTATTTCTTCGAAAGGTATCTTGCCGAGTTCTCGAGGTCGGGGAACATCGTGGAGTCGTTGATGTTAATGAGGTCGAGTTCCTCCAAGATCTTCTTTTTGTCGCGAATCACGAGGCGAGGCATCCCAGGGGTGCGGGTCGAGGGGATGTCGCCCGAAATGGAGCCCGACTGGAGGCCTTCCACGATGAAGGAGCCGTTTTGCGCAATTATCCTCTCGTTGATGAGGCCTGCCCGGAGGAAAAAGGCCGTTCTCAGTCCCGCGACTTGCGAAGCATACTCGAAAGAGTCGGAGCGAAGGGCGACCCCCGAAGCCTTCGAAAGAACGCCGACAGCGGGGCAAGAGGAGGCTGGGCCTTCATCCGAGTAGAGCATGCGCGCCAGCTCCCGCTTCTCCTTCTCGCTCAGAAGCGGTAAAGCACAATGGAGGAGGGCCTGCTCGCTAGATGGGTCCAAAATCTGCCCCTCCTTCGGGAAATAGACGACAACCTCGCCCCATTTCCTGTGGCCGGGGTCCGGCGTGAAAAGACTGTTGCAGGCCATGTAGAGGGCAACGAGCGGATTCCCGGTCACGTCCAAGAGCCTGGTCGGAAGGCCGTAATGCTGCATCTCCGTCAAGCGCTCCACGATGTCCTTTCCATGAAAGGCCTCCGGATGAGAAAGCAGAAGCTCCCGGTAAACCGTTTCCTCATTGGCCCGCGCGGAGCCGCGGCAGACCTTGGACCGCTCGGGAAAGACGCAGTTCCCCACCCCGCGGTAAAAAGGATGATAGACGCCGTCGAGATAATGCCGGCAAAGCCCATCAGCGGAAGAGTAGATGCCGCCTCCGAGGGAAAGCTTTTTCTGGATCCCCTCCAAAAAAGATCGCACATCCCTGGCGGATTCCTTTTTGAAGGACGCTGGCCTCCCCCGGAAGGGCAGAAGGCGCCCCTTTGTCCCGAAGTATTTCGCCCACATCCCATCCAGGGCGGTCCGCTCTTCGAGCCCCGGCCTGAAAAGCGTCCTCAGGGCCTCGAGTGCCCCGAGGAAGCGGAAGAAATCGATGGCGTCAAGGAAGGATTGGACGTCTCTGACCTCCCAAAAAGGGGTTCCCCCATCGGGGTCAAAAAACTCAACGCTGCGGTAGAAATCGCCGATCGCGAATTGGCAGTGCCTTTTGCGGTCCGGCGAAAAGACGTTGACCGTCGTGGCGTTGAAAACGCAGTCTTCGGGGCCCGAGCACTCCCCGAAATCTCCACCGTCTTCTTCCTCGTCGGGGAAAATCGCCTCAGCGTGCGGCTTCCCTCCCGCTCCTGGCCACGAAATGCGAAGCAAATCCTGATGGCTGTTTCGATAATGGATATCCATAAAATCTCCTTGGTTTCCCAATTTTAACATCGCTATGCAAAGACAAGAACAGAAGCTTTTCAGCAGGAGGCCAGCGCCTCGAATACGCCGGTCAAAGGGACCGCAGGGTCGAGGCGATGTCAATTCGGCCCGCTTTCCGAATCGGCCCGATCGTCGCCGACAAAGCGATGAGGAGCGATCCGGCGACCCCGAGAACAAAAGCGAGGGGCGGGGCGGAGAGGAGCGCGTAGGCGATGCCGAACACCCCGGCGTTCATGAAGGCTTGGTTGATCCCGAAGACGAACAGCCACCCGAGAAGGAGCCCGAAGAGAGAAGAAATGGCGGCGAGCAGGGCGTTCTCGATCAGGAAAACCGACGAGACGGACTCTTTGGGTATGCCCAAAGAGCGCAGCACGGCGATCTCCCTGGTCTTCTCCTTGACGTTGGCGAGGCAGCTGAGGCCCATGAAGAGGCCGGAGATCGTCAAGAGGGCGAGTCCGACCGCCAGAAGGACGTAGAAGAGGACGCTGTTCACCGCCGACTCGATCTCGTAGACGGGGCTGGCGAGCTTCAGGCTCGAGCGGAAGGGCCCGGAGGCGAAGCCATGGGCGAGCGCGGCCGGGGTCTCGGCGTGGGCCTCGAAGCCATCGGGGCATTCCATCAGCGATCCTTGGATCTCCAAGAGGAATCCCGGCGAGACGAGCACCTCCGCTCCGGTGCCTTGGTAGACGCCCGCGATGCTGATCTTCGGCGTGAGCGAGAAGAGGTTCGGATAGCCCTGGTAGACCACCCGGTTAGGCGAGGCGTCGAAATCCTTGTAGGAATACTCCTTTCCCACGAGGCTGGAGGGGGATTCGCCCGGCCCGAGGAGGTTGGCGAGGGCGAAGTCCGCGCTGACGGCGACGCTGAAGCCTGCTGGGGCCGACCCGACGCTCAGGGGCTCCCCCGCGTAGGCGGCGTAGGAGGCCATGGCGTCGAAATAGGCCTTCGTCGTCCGCCCCGAGAGGGCGAAGTTCCCGCCATGGAGAGAATAGGTTACGGCGGAGGAGACGATCGCCTCCAGCGTCTCTTGCGCGACGAAGGCGAGGGTGTAGCGGGCTTGAAAAAGGTCCCGCTTCTCGTATTGGTAGGACTGGTCGGAGAGATGGCGGGCGAGGTCGCGGGCCTCGTAGCCGAAATCGAGGCGCTCCGCCCCCAATGACGCCTCCGCCCGCCACGATTCCTTGGCGAAGAGGAGCG
>Ga0070399_1005312_pt1 | contig 10116 bp, 8 predicted proteins | sample BioMet4_FD_61217 | JGI IMG/M metagenome (GOLD analysis project Ga0070399, IMG submission 61217) | Microbial communities from bioreactor (seeded with sewage sludge) at LBNL, California, USA - Biofuel metagenome 4 (version 1) | ecosystem: Engineered > Bioreactor > Anaerobic > Unclassified ... | reverse complement strand
CCCCCGCCTGCCTCAGGGCTCAATCATATGATTTCTCACGGCGTAAAGCACCAGATCGGCAATGTTCTTCAGGCCCAGCTTGTGCATGATGTTGGCACGGTGGGTTTCCACAGTCTTGATGCTCAGGTTCAGCGCCGCCGAAATATCCTTGTTGGACTGGCCCTCTGCCAGCAGCTGCAGCACCTCCCGCTCCCGGGAAGAGATGGTTTCCGTCTGCACGTCGTCCTTTTCCCTCAGTCCGTTGACAAATCCGTGCACCACCAGCTTGGTCACGCTGTTGGAGAGAAACACATTGTCGTCGTACACCGTCTCAATGCACTCGATCAGTTCCTCCAGCGCGTTATCCTTCAGCACATAGCCCTTGACGCCCGCCTGAAGAGCCTTCGTCACGAACTCCTCGGACTTGTGCATGGTCAGGATGACCACCCTGATCTCCGGCGCCTCCTGTTCCAACCTGAAGGCCAGGTCGATCCCGTTCAGGCGCGGAATGGAGATGTCCAGCACCGCGATGTCGGGCCGGAGCTTCATGATTTTCTCATAGGCTTCCTGCCCGTCGGCGGCCTCGCCCACAACGTCGATATCCTCGTGGCGGGACAGCAGGATCACCAGGGATTCCCGCAAAATTTTGTGGTCGTCCGCCAGAAATACTCTAATCTTTTTCATAAGGAACCTCCAGCATGATTCGCGTTCCTTTCCCGTTTTCACTGCTCACCGTCAGCCGGGCGTTCAGCATCTCCGCCCGTTCCTTCATGGTGGTCAGCCCAAAGCCGGGCTGGACCTCCTGCCGGTCAAATCCGCCCCCGTTGTCGGCAATACTGATCTGCAGCTGGTCGTTCTGCCGCAACAGGCGAATGTCTGCCTCGGTGGCACCGGAGTGCTTGATGATGTTCGTCAGGCACTCCTGCACAATCCGGTAGATGTTGACCTCCTCGGTCTCATTCCACTGAGGGAGATCCTCGGCAATTTCACAGCTGATGTTGATTCCGCTCAGATCCTTCAGCTTTTTGCAAAGGCTTCGCACGCTGTTCGACAGCCCGCCCTCGTTCAGCTGGACGGGCCTTAAATTGTAAATGACATCCCGGATTTCTTCGATGGTGCTCTGCGCCAAATTGATGGTGGTGTCCGCACGGCTTTTCAGCGCCGCGTCCTCCGTGCTGTTCTGGATGAGGCCCAGGTTAATTTTCAGCGCCACCAGCGACTGACCCACCCCGTCGTGGAGATCCCGGGCAATCTTCTCCCGCTCCTTTTCCTGTGTCACGGTCAGCATGTGCGCCTGACGTTTCAGTTCCTCGTTCTGCTGCTGGATTTTCTGGTTGAGATCCTGCGTCAGGTTCTCGTAATGCTCTTCCTGCAGGTGCTGCATCCAGGAGTAGACGTCCGAGAACTCCACCACGTTCAGGCCCTTTTTCTCTGCGTTGTCAGGAACCCGCAGACCCACCGTCTTTTCAATCAGCAGAAACATCAGCAGCCCCATGCCGAACGCCCAGACAAAATTGACCGAAGCACCCAGCAGCTGCACCCCGAGCTGATAGAGTTTGGAGGTCAGCTTCAGATTCCCCGGCGCCGAAAAGAGACAGCACAGCAGGGAACCGCACACGCCCCCGAAGGCATGGATGGGCACCGCGTTCACCGCATCGTCAATTCGGAGCTTCAGCAGCAGCACGCTGCCCAGCATCACCACCGCTCCCGTGATCAGTCCCACAAAGATCGACTCCATGGGCGTCAAAAGCTCCGAGCCCGCCGTAATGGCCACCAGTCCCCCCAGCGCGCCATTGAAAATGGCCTCCATAAAGCTCTGATCCTTGGCGAACAGGAAGGTCATCGCCACCGCTCCGACCACGCCGGCCGCCGCGGCCAGATTCGTGTTCAGCAGAATCAGGCCCAGCTTGTCGTCAAATTTCAGCAGACTCCCGCCGTTGAAGCCGAACCAGCCGAACCACAGGATGAAGGTTCCCAGGGTGGCGAAGGGAATGTTGGAGCGCCCCAGCCGCTTGGGTTTGCCGCTCTCGTCCCACCGATCCTTTCTGGGCCCCACGACGATGACACCCGCCAGCGCAATCCAACCGGCGGTGGAGTGAACCACGGTGGCACCCGCAAAGTCCATATAGCCCATTGCCGACAGGAACGTGGGCTGACTGATGTAGATTCCGCCCCAGACCCAGTGGCCGAAAACCGGATAAATGAACCCGCCCACCAGAATCGACGCAATCACCAGAGACCGCATCCTCGTCCGCTCCGACATGCTGCCGGCGAAGATGGTGATGGAGGTAGCCGCCAGCATCATCTGATACAGTACGAAGATATAGTCGTACTGGCTGTTCAGATGAAAGAGCAGCCAGTAGCTCGTCCCGACCAGTCCGAACAGGCTCTTTCCGAACATAAGCGCGAAACCCACGGTGTAAAAGGACAGCGTGGCAACCACAAACGCGGTGATGTTCTCCATGGCCACGCTGATTACATTCTTGGGCTGAACAAAGCCCACCTCGTAGCAGACAAAGCCGGCCTGCATAAAAAACACAAAGCAGGCGCAGATCAGCAGCCACAGGTGATTGATTGAAGTCATATACGCACCATCTTCCAAGCGGATGCGGGCGGCTTCGCCGATCTCCCGCGCCTTCGTGTATCACATGTTTCCGTTTTTGATTATATCGCTTCCGCAGTCCGCAATCAACCGTCCCGGGCAAAAGCGCCGAAATTTCAGACGCACGCCGGGGGCGCGGCGCAAACAGCAATCGGGACGGAGCGACTGCTCCGTCCCGATTGTTCTTCCGCAGGACAGCGGTTTTTATTCCAGCTCGAACGCGCCGGTATAGAGCTGATAATATTTGCCCTTCTCTTCGATCAGGTGCTCATGGCTGCCCCGTTCGATGATCACGCCGTGCTCCAGCACCATAATCACGTCGGAGTTCTGCACGGTGGAGAGCCGGTGGGCGATGACAAACACCGTTCTGCCCTTCATCAGCGCATCCATGCCCTTCTGGACAATGGCCTCCGTCCGGGTATCGATGGAGGAGGTGGCTTCGTCCAGAATCATGACGGGCGGGTCCGCCACCGCTGCCCGGGCGATGGAGATCAGCTGCCGCTGCCCCTGGGACAGGCCGCTGCCGTCGCCCTCCAGCACGGTCTGGTAGCCATGGGGCAGCATCCGGATAAAGCCGTCCGCATTGGCCAGCTTCGCCGCCGCAATGCACTCCTCGTCCGTCGCGTCCAGTTTTCCGTAGCGGATGTTGTCCATCACCGTCCCGGTGAACAGGTTGACGTCCTGCAGCACGACGCCCAGGGAGCGGCGGAGATCGGCCTTGCGGATCTTGTTGATGTTGATGCCGTCGTACCGGATCTTTCCGTCCGCGATGTCGTAAAAGCGGTTGATCAGGTTGGTAATGGTGGTTTTTCCCGCGCCGGTGGCGCCCACAAAGGCCACCTTCTGCCCCGGCTCGGCGTAAAGGGTGATGTGGTGCAGGACGATTTTGTCCTCCTCGTAGCCGAAGTCCACGTCGTGGAGCCGGATCTCTCCCTGAAGGGGCGTGTAGGTCACGGTTCCGTCCTCGTGCGGATACCGCCAGGCCCAGGACTCCGTCCGCTCGGCGCACTCCTGGATCTCGCCGTTTTCCGTTCTGGTGTTCACCAGCGTCACAAAGCCGCTGTCCTGCTCGCTCTCTTCGTCCAGCAGATCGAAAATCCGCGACGCGCCGGCCAGAGCCATAATGACCATGTTGAACTGCATAGAGATCTGTCCGATGGGGTTGATATAGCTGCGGGAGAGCGTCAGAAAGGACACGATGGTGCCGATGGTCAGGGTGCTAACGCCGCTGAAGCTCAGATTCGGCACCCCCGCAATCCCCAGCGCACCGCCGAGGACGGCCAGAAGCACATAGAGCATATAGCCCATATTGGCCACCACCGGCATCGTGATGTTGCCGTACTTGTTGGCCTCCGTGGCGCAGTAGCACAGCTCCTCATTCTTCCGGTCGAACTCCTTTTCGGTCTCCTCCTCGTGGCAGAAGACCTTGACAACCTTCTGTCCGTTGATCATCTCCTCGATGTAGCCGTTCACGTCCCCCATCGTGATCTGCTGCCGGACAAAGAACGAGCTGCTCCGGCCCACCAGCATTTTAATTACCTTCAGCAGGATAAAGGTGAAAACGGCCACAAACAGCGTCAGCCCCACGCTCAGGGAGAGCATGGCCACAAACGCCGCCACCACAGTCATGAGAGACGAAAACATCTGCGGCAGGCTTTGGGAAATCGCCTGGCGCAGGGTGTCGGTGTCGTTGGTGTAGCGGCTCATGACGTCGCCGTGGGTGTGAGTATCAAAATACCGGATGGGCAGGCTCTGCATGTGGGTAAACATGGTATCCCGGATCTTTTTCAACGTGCCCTGCTCGATGATGACCATGGTCCAGCTATAGAGCAGGGTTGCCAGCACGCCGATCAGGTAGATGCCCGCCATCAGAAAAATGGCATGCAACAGACTGGAAAACTCAGGATTCGCCTGTCCCAGCAGGGGGACAATATAGCCGTCGATCAGGGTTTTCAGGAACAGCGACGCGCCCGCGCCTGCGCCTGCGCTGACAATGATGCAGATGATGACAAAAATCATCTGCGCGCGATACGCAGCCATATAACCGAAGAGCCGCTTCACCGTTCCCGGCTTGAACCGGTGGATGGGCGGATGTCCGGACATGCCGGGCGCTCTCTTCTCCGTTTCCTTATTCATGCAGCACACCTCCCCTGTTCTGGGACTCATAGACTTCGCGGTAAATGGCACAGCGCTCCAACAGCTCCTCGTGGGTGCCCACGGCGTCGACGCGTCCGTCGTCCAGCACAACGATCTTGTCGGCGTCCTGCACGGAGGCCACCCGCTGGGCGATGATGATCTTCGTGGTGTCGGGAAGCTCCTCCCGGAACGCCTGACGGATCAGGCTGTCGGTTTTGGTGTCCACCGCGCTGGTGGAGTCGTCCAGAATGAGAATCCTGGGCTTTTTCAGCAGCGCCCGGGCAATGCACAGCCGCTGGCGCTGGCCGCCGGAGACGTTGGTTCCACCCTGCTCGATGTAGGTGTCGTACTCCTGCGGAAACTCCCGGATAAACCCGTCGGCCTGAGCCAGCCGGCAGGCGTGGACCAGTTCGTCATCGGTGGCATTTTCATTTCCCCAGCGGAGATTTTCCTTGATCGTGCCAGAGAAGAGGATGTTCTTTTGCAGCACCATGGCCACCTGATTGCGGAGCGCCTCCAGCGCATAGTCCCGCACATCCACACCGCCCACGGATACCGTGCCGCCGACCGTGTCGTAAAGGCGGGGGATCAACTGCACCAGACTGGATTTGGCGGAGCCGGTACCGCCGATGATGCCCACCGTCTCTCCGCTTTCAATACGCAGATTCACCTCGTTCAGAACCGGCTTATCAGCCTTTTTGGCGTAGGTAAAGGAGACGTTTGAGAAGGAAATTGACCCGTCGCGCACGTCGGAAACCGCCCGGTCCCCGTCTTTCAGATCGCTTTCCTCGTCCAGCATCTCCGCAATGCGCTCCGCAGAGGCCCGGGAGATAATAATCATGACAAAAATCATGGAGAGCATCATCAAGCTCATGAGAATCTGCATGGCATAGGTGATCAGGCTGGCCAGCTCGCCCGTGGTGAGTCCCAGCGCCGTCTGATTGCCGCTGGCCACAATCGCCTTCGCGCCGAACCAGGACAGCAGGATCATGCTGGCGTACAGGCAGAACTGCATCAGCGGCATATTGAAGGCCAGCCGCTTTTCCGCTTTCGTAAAATCGTCGAAGATCGACTGGGAGATCCCCTCAAATTTCCGCTCTTCATGCTCCTCGCGGATATAGGACTTCACCACACGGATTCCGTGCAGATTTTCCTGCACGATATTGTTCAGATGGTCGTAGGAGTGAAACACCCGCACAAAGATGGGGTGCACATGCAGCGTAATGGCCCCCAGGCCGATGGCCAGAATGGGAATCACCGCCAGAAAGATCAGGGACAGCTGCGCGTCCAGCCGGAAAGAGAAGATCAGGGCAAATATGATGATCATGGGTGCGCGGACGCCCAGCCGTACGATCATCTGAAACGCGGTCTGCACATTGGTGACGTCGGTGGTCAGCCGGGTAATGATGCTGGCTGTAGAGAATTTGTCAATGTTGGAAAAGGAAAACTTCTGCACATTGTAGAACATGTCGTGGCGCAGATTCTTGGCAAATCCCGAGGCGGCGATCGCAGCGCTGCGGCCCGCAAGAACGCCCGTCAGCAGGGAGATCAGGGCAGAGACAGTCAGGGCAAGGCCCATCCACAGCACATAGGACATGTTTCCCTGGCTGATTCCCCTGTCGATCAGAAACGCCATCAGCGTGGGGATGATAATTTCGAGAATGGATTCCAACGTCACATAGACCGGGGCGAGAATCGTATCTTTTTTGTATTCCCGCACACTGGATAAAAGCTTTTTAATCATGGCAAACCCCTCAGTTTTTCTCCTGCATGTCGGAGATGTTCTCTTTCATTCTTCTCAGATAGGCCAGCAGGGCCGATTTCTCCTCCGCCTGAAAGCCCCGGACCAGCGTCTCTTCCAGCTGGTTCCCGTCCTCCAGCATAATCTCCCGGACAGCCCACGCCTTCGGCGTCAGCACGATCCGCTTGAGCCGGGCATCCTGCGCCACCGCCTGCTTTTGAATCAGCCCCTTCTGCTCCATCAGGCTCAGTACCTTGGATGTGGTGGAACGGGTGATGGTGAAGTGATCCTCAATGTCCCTCTGGTAAATATCCTGTCCCTGATGATCGGCAAGGTAGCCGATGATCCAGCCGTTGTTGCCCGTCACGCTCTCAATCTCCCCCCTGCGGGAGGAGGATTCAAAGTATCGTCGGATCATGTTGTTCAGGGAACGAAGCTCCAGTACAATCCGGTCGGTGTTCATGCATGCGCCCCCTTTTATTTGTTTTATATCAAACTGTTTGACGTACAACATTATAGTCGCCAACGCATTTTTCGTCAATACGCAACATGACGAATTTTTGAGGAAAACGGCGCGGCCTGCTGGGTGAAATTTCTCGCTCTGTCCTGCAGAAATCGGGCAGGTAATTCTGTGAAGCTGCAGCTTGTCATACGGGCAGATGGCTCCATTTAAACCGTTTGTCCGGGCGCCCCGCTAAAAAGGAGAAAAACAGCCGACAAGCTGTTTTTCTCCTTTTCAAAGTGTTCCCCACATGGTTCATCGTTAAACTTTCCAGATCACCTCGGCGGTGTTCTCCGACAGGAGGATTCGGTCGAGAAAGGAGGCCGCCACCATCTTTTTTTCCGCCAGTGTCAGCTTGGAAAACTCAATTCTGGACAGGGCATCCGTCCGGACCGGCTTTTTCTGAAGCAATCGCTGCCGCTCCCCATCCAGCTTTGTGATTTCCTGGTTTAAGTATTGGGTGGTGACCGCGGAGCTCTCCCCGTAGGCGGCCATCAGCCGCTCAATTCTGGTGTCAATCTGCCGCAGCTGCCCGTCATCCGGGGAAACGGCGCCCTCCTCCTCCGGGCAGTCCTGCAGCAGTTTGGTCAGCTCGGTTTCCACCATCCGCTCCAGCTCCCGGATATCCACCGAAATTCTCTGGTCACAGGTATTCAGATTGGTGTGACCGCTGCAGTGTAAATAAAAAGTGCCGTGAACGCAGCTGATCTTGATGGAATATCCGCATCGGGCACACTTCATCAGTCCCGAGAGCCAGCTGTACTTTCCTGCATGCGTCCGATCCATCTGCCGGTTTTGGTTGAGCTTCTCCTGACAGGCCAGCCAGGTGTTTGAGGAAATCACTCCGGAATGGTTTGCCAGGGACAGTCTGGGCGCTGTCCTGCCCGTTCCCGATCGGTCCCGCTTCCCGACCAGATGGCAGCCGAACACCCCGGTAAAGGCTTCCACCGGCTGTTCCACCGGGATCTGTTTTCCTGCAAAAAACAGATAGATTTCCTGATCGGCCATTACATAAACCGGATTCTTCAAAACTCTGGAGATCGCCACATTGTCCCAGCCGTTCCGGCGGATGCCGGGAATTCCCGTGGCGGTCAGCTGCTTTGCAATGCTGCCGCAGGACGCTCCTGGAGCAAGGTAAGCCTCGTATATCCGCTGAATCAGATTCACCTGCTCATTGGGCACCAACGTCGGAACATGTCTCCCCGTGGAATCCGTTATGCGGCCGATGTCAAACCCCAGCGGCGCGGGTCCCCCCGGCCAACCGCCGAGCGCAAAGCGATGATAGTAGTTGTCCCGAACCCGCTCCGCGATGGTCTCCCGTTCCAGCTGAGCAAACGCCATAATGATATTCAGCATTGCTCTTCCGCTGGGAGTAGACGTGTCGAACTTTTCGGTGACGCTCTCAAACTCCACATGGTGCCGCTCCAGAACGGCCCAGAGCTGTCCAAAATCCGAAAGGGATCTGCTGAATCGGTCCAGACGATATACCCAGACCTTTGAGACCTTTCCATCCCGGACTTCCTGCATCAACTGGGTGAATGCGGGACGCTTTGTGTTTTTTCCGGAGAATCCCCGGTCCTGATACACCGTGTATGCCCCATCAAGCGTTCGGACGCAGCTTTCGATCTGCATTTCGATGGAAAGGCTGTCCAGTTTCTCCACGGACTGTCTGGCATAGACCGCATTCACAAAATACGGCCTTTCTCCGATCCAAAAAGAGGTGCTTCCTCTGCGCCCCGGCTTTCCGCCCGCATCGTCCTGAGCCGCTGCAGGCAGCGCCGATTGAGTTCCGGCAGCGCTCTTGCGGAATGACCCCCGTTCTCGGGATGGACATGCTTGACAGTCATGGCAGTTCTCCCCCTTCTCCAGCGGACTTTACTCTGCCATCATGGTATGCCGTCTCTGCTCCATAATATGACTCCCCAGCAGCCGAAGACCCGCCCGCAGTTCCGGAGCAACCGTCTTCCATCCCTGCATCGCAGTGTGTTGCAGCGGTTTCCATTGGGGACAGTCTGGACTGGAAAGGTATTTCGGCGAAGGAGATCACGCAGCGGGTTACGTCCAAGGTGCAGCCCGGCTCGATCGTCCTGTTCCACAACGCGGCAAAGCACACCCCGGAAGCTCTGCCCACCATTCTGGAATGTCTAATCTCCAGGGGTTATACCATCGTTCCCATCTCGCATCTGATCTATGGCGGTACCTATAACGTAAACTACACCATCGATCACACGGGAAAGCAGTTTGCGGTTCAGGGAAGCGCCGTTGAAATGGAGTCTACTGATTCCTCAAAATGAACTTGAACCAGGGGCTCCGGGCTGTAAGCCTTCGGAGTTCCTGGTTCCATTCCGAATGGACAGTGCGATGAAAGAGATCCGTACCCTTTCGGCAATCTCCCACTCAACTGACCATTGCTTTTTTCCCCATGCTCGAGTATAATAGAGTTGTTTCCGCATGGAACTTGCTCGGACAGTTCCTTTATTCAGATGGGATTTCCTTTCAGAGCCGAAAACAAGACGGACGCGTATCGAAGCGATCGAAATTCTTCGGGGCTTAGGTCGTTTCGTCCACCCAAAACTCTTGATTTATCACGGGTTCAAATAACTGAATCATTCGTTGTTCTAACACGTAGTTCTAACATTTGAGATTCCCTTCAATTTTCGGGGTTTCAGTGACTCGTGTTTGACATATATGGAAGCGTATCGAAGTGGTCATAACGGCCCTGACTCGAAAGTGGGGCACCTATTGAACCGCCTCCAGACAGGAATCCGGATTCCACAACCTATTCCGGGGATGCCCGGCAAGTTCATTTCAAAAAGTTCTCACCGTCAGTTCTCACTTTTGTCCGGGGGTTGATTTGAAGAGCTGAAAACTTATACGGAAGCGTATCGAAGTGGTCGCAACGAGCCGCACTCGAAATCGTTACAGGCATAGGCCGTTTCAGGTACCCGGAAAACCTTGCAAATAGGCACTTTTTATGGGTTCGAGTAACTGAATATTTTGCTGTTCTGTCCGGCAGTTCTGTCCAAAGCCAAGCGGAGTATTTTCGCGGTTTGGAGCAGAAAGGCCGGTGAACATACACGGAGAGGTATCGAAGTGGTCATAACGGGGCTGACTCGAAATCAGTTTGACGGCAACGTCACATGGGTTCGAATCCCA
>Ga0070399_1005310_pt1 | contig 10118 bp, 7 predicted proteins | sample BioMet4_FD_61217 | JGI IMG/M metagenome (GOLD analysis project Ga0070399, IMG submission 61217) | Microbial communities from bioreactor (seeded with sewage sludge) at LBNL, California, USA - Biofuel metagenome 4 (version 1) | ecosystem: Engineered > Bioreactor > Anaerobic > Unclassified ... | reverse complement strand
AAGATCGAAGAAAAGTGTATCGCAGCATTCTCCAGCGGCGGAGAGGAGCAGTGCACGGATCGCATCTCCGGGGACTCCGTCGAATTTTTCCGGGACGAATGCGGCAACAGAGATCATATACGGGAAGGAACGGTAACTGTACTGTTATTGTCTACAACTGCTATCGAATCATCGCTACTGATCCATGTCATAGATTTATCAGTGGCATCATCAGGAGATAAATTTGCTGTTCTGTGCTAATTATGTGCAAATCTTGGGAAAGCCTTATGAAATAAATGATTGTTCGGTACTGCGTAAATAGGGAAGCGAAATACTGAATGTTGTCCCAAAATGAAGCTCACTTTCTACATGAAATGAAAAGTCGTTCCCATATGCGTAATGTAAACGTTCATACACGTTTGTTAGACCAACATGTTCGCGATCAGTTTTTTTAACTTGGTAATGATTTTGATCTAGTTCATTGAGCATTTCAGGTGAAATTCCGATACCATCATCGCTGATTTCAATTACAATATTGTCTCCCATAGAATAGATGTTTATATCGATTGTTCCTGACACATTTCCGTTATCATCAGTAAGCCCATGGGAAAAGGCATTTTCTACAATAGGAAGTAGGAGGTTTTTTGGAACTTTTTCATTCAAAAGAGCCGGATCAGCATTAAGGTTAATCTCAACGCTGTTAATATAACGGTACTTCATGATAACGCAGTATTGATCAATAGTTTCTAGTTCATTTTGAATGGTTTCAAAGATTGAAGTTTTTGTATTCAAACGTTCTCTTAATATACGACTAAGGGCAGTGTTTACAGATACAATGCCATCAGTGTTTTTCTTCCGTGCCAATATATTTACAATGTTAAGCGTATTGTAGATAAAATGTGGATCAATTTGAGTGGCTAATAGCCGGTATTGTGTGATGGCATTTTCTCGCTCATGATCCTGTATGTCTTGAACTTGTTGTTTTATCTTTATCGACATTGAGTGTAGAGTATTGGATAAAATTTCAATTTCATCATGAGTGTGAATTGAAACGTTTATTTCATCCTCTGCAGTATATGTAGATACGGCTTTTGTAAGATCAGAAAGAGGACGGAGAAATCTAGTAATGGAGGGGACAAGAAAAATCGCATATAAAATTGGAGATATAAAGTATATGGTTACTATGATCAGCATTATCATTATTAAATTGGAAAGTAATTTAAACCAGTCGGCATATGTTATGATAAGCCATCCATTTGAAACAATTTGATCTGAAAATAAAACCCCATTTAATCCAATTTGATGTGTTTTTGAGGATAACAGTTTTTCAGGGAATGATTTCGCAAGTAAGTCATTAACAAAATCAGAACTGCTAGAATAAATTGTCTCTTTATTGTTTGATAAAATTGCAAATTGTGAAAAGTCTCGCTTATATATCACAAGACTATTGCGAAGATATTCCTCTATGTTATAGATAATGCAGAAAGTGAATTTATTATTATAAATGATTTTTTGTTGAGCAAAATACATGAAGTGGTTCTGATTATTCGGCCAAAGTTGTTGAGGTAATACTGGAGAAGCACATGACGAATAGCTGCTAGAATTAACTGTTGAATATGAGGGACTATTTTGCAGATAATTCAATACCTTATCTGAAGAATTTGCTAAACTGCTAAGAATGCTGCCATCTTCGGTCTCTACAGATATGAGTTGAATGCGATTGTCATTTGTGGCAGTAGATTGTAAATAAAGCCTAATTAACGCGGAATTTTTAGGAGTTGGGGAAGATGTATAGTTTTTAAGCAATGTAATCATTTCAGGGGAAGCAGATAATTGATTGAGGTCATTTGTAGTAGTGGCGAGGGCCTGTTTATATTGATCTGTTATTAGTGATGTATATTCGGCTTTCTTTGATATTGCATCGTGATACAAGAACGGTGCTAATATGCTAATCAATAGAACAAATAATGTGATATATATTGTAGTATAGTAAAAAGTTATCTTTTTTGTTAATTTCTGTATTAAGGTGCTATTCTCAAATTTGTCTTTTCTCATATTTTTTCTGTACTCCCAAGATGCAAGGTGATAGAAGAATTGTTACGGTAATCAAGCGGCTTTTTACCTGTGTGTTGATAAAAAACCTGACTGAAATATTGAGAAGAACGATATCCAATTTTCTCTGAAATCTCATAAATCTTATAATTTGAATGTAGGAGCAAAGAAATTGCTTTTTTAATTCGAATATCTGTCAGCCACTCTAGTGGCGTTTTACCAGTTTCTTTTTTAAATAGAACACTGAGCCGTCCACTGGAAAGACCTACAAAATCTGCAATATTTTCAATTGTGATTTCATATTCGCTTGAATGAGAGTCAATGTATTCAATTGCCCTGTGGACAGTGGAGGAATAATTTGTTGGGGAAACGGAAGAAGATAACTGTTGCCATTGATGAAAGGCATCAGTAACAAAGTCTTCCCAAATTGTGCGATCAGATATTTGTAGTAGAAAATCCTCTGCCGAAGGTTCTACATTTATTGATTCTTGAATAGCAAAGTAATTATTCGCAAGACTCTCTAAATCATGATTATCGAAGGACGCTAGAGAGTTACGGTGAATAAATTCTAGTTGAGATTCGTTTGACTGATCTGCAATTTCCTTGAAAGTTAGTTGATTACTTCCAGTTTGATAATGCAATTTGTTTAGGTCTTCCAAAGGATGGAATTTTGTAGATTCCTGGAACAAGAACCAGTCAATCTGACTATGATAACGATGAAATTGGTCATGTAAGTTGCGAAGGCTCAGAGGAAAAATAAAGTATGCAATACTTAACTTGTCTTTGTTATTAAAATCTAGTGAATCAATGATTCTACTCAGCTTTGAACGGATATCAAAAGAGAGTGGGGCTTGAAACTGTGAAGGGGACAATAAGTAGAACACATACTTATCTTGTTTAAATGATATGTCTGTTCCTTTTTCATATAAGGGAGATCCTTCAAGTGCTTCTAGTAATACATCAATTGGTTGGAGACTTGTGGCTCTAAAGTAAAGCGAACGGATAGTCATAATGCAGGCAATAAATTTTGTATCAATAGAGGATCTTTGGAAAATAAATTCAGAGTAATTATCTGTAGGGCGAGAAAAATATTCCTGAAGTTCAAGTTGAGTTGCTTTTTGAATCTGCCTTTTACTTGAAAACAGGTACTGATAGATAATTTTCAATTTATCTGAAAGACTCTCGTGGGTCATTTCCAGTTTGAGCAAATAGTCTGCTACACCATCGCGCATAGCAGATTTGGCATATTCAAACTCTCCATATGAGGACAGAACGAGAATATATGTATTTTGATTAATGGAGCGAAGTTCGTGAATAAAGTCAATTCCATTCATATGTGGCATAACAATATCAGTTATGACAACATCCGGTTTCAATTCACGGCACATTTTCAGTGCAATTTTTCCATTTGGTGAAGAACCACATAATTTAAAACCTAGATATTCCCATTTTATGTTCTCTTTTAAGTCTTCAATTACAAGAGGATCATCATCAACAAGTAGAACACTAAAGTATTTCATATAAGCACCCTTTAAGAATGATGGTAGTAACAACTATTTATATGAAATATGCTGCAACTATTTGAAACTATAAATGTTAAGGAAACTGTTACTGTTTGACTTCTTATCTTCTACACATGATTATATTATCTCTAGCCTGGAAAACAAACGAATTGATAAAAAGCATCAGAATTCAGAACAAAATAGAAGGATTGTAATGTTTCGCAGATAAAACTGAAATTTTACAATGAACACATAGAAAGTAATTAATCAGGTAGTTTTATAAGGAGCGACAAGAATGAAGAAACCTTTATTTCGAGCTGAAAATATTGTAAAAAGCTTTGGCGTTACCAAGGCTCTGAAAAAGGTTGGATTAACATTAATGCCCGGGGAAGTCCTGGGGCTTATAGGAGAAAACGGATCGGGAAAATCAACACTGACATCTATTATTGCAGGTATTCAGCCTGCAGATGATGGACAGATGTTCTTAGATGAACAGCCATATTGTTCTCATAACAGTGTGGAAGCTATTCAAAAAGGGATTTGTATGATACTGCAGGAAAAGGCAACCTTTGACAATCTTTCTGTAGCGCAAAATATTTTCATAGGACAAGAAAAAAAGTTTATAAAGAATGGCATTTTGGAAAATGCAGTAATGAATCGTGAAGCTCGAAAAGTACTGGATAATATTGGAGCTGTTAATGTCCATCCGGAAAGCAAAATTGGGATGCTAAGCTTTGAGGATGGCAAGCTTGTTGAACTTGCTCGTGCTGTTGAGGCAAAACCACGAATACTGATAGTGGATGAAACTACTACGGCATTAAGCAGAACAGGACGTGACATTTTATATGAAATAATGAGTAATCTGAAGAAAAATAACAACAGTGTCATTTTTATTTCACATGATATCGATGAGATGATGGATAAATGCGACAGACTGACGATTCTCCGAGATGGAAATTATATTGATACGCTTGAAAAGAAAGATTACATGGCATCTAAAATCAGAAAGCTTATGGTTGGAAGAGAACTGTCTGATAATTATTACAGAATGGATATGGATGATTGCACGTCAACAGAAGGTGTTCTGTCGGTTAGATATTGAAATGTCAAGTCTTCATAGTGTTACTTTCACACTTCATAAAGGTGAAATTTTGGGTTTTGGAGGATTGGCCGATTCCGGAATGCATGATATCGGAAAAGTGGCTTTTGGAATAACTGAAGCCTATAAAGGAAAAGTATGCACTGCGGATGGCACAGAAATTAGAAATCCCAGAATAGCAATGAATAAAAAGGTTGCGTATATCGGTAAAAACCGGGACCAGGAGTCTTTATTTATTAATGGACCGATAAGAGACAATATTGCATGTGCGTCATATGACAAACTTACAAAGCATATGCTGATTTCTTCACGAGAAGAACGCTCTTTTTGTGAAAAATGGGCAAAAGTACTGGATGTAAAAATGCAGGATGTAAATCAGTATGTAATGGAACTATCAGGGGGCAATAAACAAAAAGTCGCAATTGCAAAATGGTTGGGCTTTGGAGCCGATATCTTTATATTGGATTGTCCTACAAGAGGTATCGATATTGGCGTTAAGGCAAGTATTTATGAACTCATGATAAAGCTCAAAAATGAAGGGAAAAGCATATTACTGATTTCGGAAGAGTTACCCGAAATAATTGGAATGAGTGACAGAGTAATTGTGTTAAGAAATGGAATGATCAGTGGGGAGTTCTGCAGAAGTGAAGTGCTTACTGAAAGTAAACTAATTGATTACATGGTTTGAAGAATAGAGAATTGCAGTAAAGCGATTGCAATATAACAAAATATAGAAGCGCCATACTTATACGCAGAATGGGGATTTAACTATGGAACCAAATAGACAGAACACAATTAAGTTACAAACAATCTTTCCTTTTTTGGGATTGATTGCCGTTATTATGTTTTTCCAAGTAGTAACTCATGGAAGTGTTTTCACTATTAGAAATATAAAAGCCGTCCTAAATGAAAGCTTTTTTATTCTAATTGCAACAGTTGGATTTTCATTTGTTATGGCAGAAGGAAATTTGGATCTTTCTATGGGAACTGTAATGGCAGTGTCCTGTGTCTGCGCTGCATTGGGGGCACGGATTACACCTCTTCTCGCAATCCCATGTGCAGTAATTCCCGGACTTCTTCTGGGGTGGTTTAACGGATTTGTTCATGTGAACTTAAAACTTGGGTCATTAATAGCAACAATGTCTACACAATCAATTTTTACTGGTATTTTGATTTTGACCCTTAACGGAGGAACAATCTCAGCGCCGATGGAAATGCTGAGATGGAATAGCATGACCCTAAAAATAGTAACAATGCTTTTGATAACTCTAATTGGCTTCTATGTATATCAAAATACGGCTTTTGGAAAAAGATGCAGGGCAGTAGGAGCCTGTGCAGAGGCTGCAAAGCAGACAGGAATTAATGTCGGGCGGATAAAGAAAAGCTCTTTTGTAATTTTGGGCGGACTATGTGGGTTATTGGGATTTTTTAGTCTGATTCGAACCGGTACGGCAAGTTCTTCAACCGGAAGTGACCTGATGATGAATGTTTGGTGTGCTGCATTGTTAGGCGGATTGCCATTAACTGGAGGATTTGCTTCTAAATACAGATCAGTCATTGTGGGCAGTTTTACTATGGCATTTCTTGCAAACGGAATGACATTGATGGGACTTGCTACGTATGACAAGCAGTTGATTAAAGGAGTAGTCTTTCTGATTACGATTGCACTATCTTTTGATCGCGAAAACATGGTGGTAATTAAATAAAAATCATATTAAAGGAGGAAAAAGATGAAAAGCAAGTTTTTAGTAGGATTATTAACGGCAACTATGGTAATTGGATGTATGACAGGGTGTGGATCTTCGACAGAATCCAGTACTGCGAAGACCAGTACAGTGGCAGAGAAGGACACCACTGCTACAACTGCAGTAGAAGCGGGAAACGAATCTACTTCTATGGAGGCAGCAGCAGATGCAACCTCTGCGGAATCAACGGGAAGTAATAGCGTTGAAACGAAACCATATAAGTTGGCGGTAGGACTTCCTGATAGTGGTGCAACGATGTTCAGCTTAATGAGTAACAATATAAAAACATTTGTTAATGCAACTGGAGGAGAAGTTGTATTTCAAGGTGGTGTTGGTGCTTCTGCTGATGCAACTATTCAGTTTGTTGAAGATCAAATAGCTGCAGGAGCCAATGGCATTATTATCTCCCCGCCGTCTGACTCAGTTATTCCAACAGTTGATTCTCTTTGCTCTGATGCTGGCGTATATTGGGGAATTACATTTCGGACTGTGAAGGATGATGCAGTAAAAGAGCTTCTTAATAGTTCTAAATATTATATTGGAAACTGTTCAGAAGATGAATACAGTGCAGGTTATAAGGTAATGTCTAATTTGCATGATAAAGGTGTTACTAAAGTTGCAATCATTTCTCAGGCCAAAGGGAATACGACAACGGATCTTCGTGAAGCAGGTGCCAATAAAGCATGCCAGGATTTTGGAATGGAGATTGTTGCAGAAGCCAGATCATTAACCCAGGCCTCAGATGCAACCAGTGCAGCAGAAAGTTTTCTTACTGCATACTCAGATCTTGATGCAATTTTCGTTGTGGGTACAACGGGTACAGGTATGCATGAAGCTATTGCAAAGGCAATAGAAGATGCTGGTCGTCAGAATGATGTAAAATTAGCAACAATTGATTTCCCAGATTCTATGGTCAGTCTCTTTGAAAGCGGTGATCTTGTCACCTGTGCTGGATTAGCAAGCTGGGGATATGATCCGTTTATGATAACGGTAACATTAGCCAATCAGTGTATGGGATGTCCAATCTCCAATACTCCTGTTTCATATTCGTGCAATATGTTTGATATTAATGATCTTGATACAGCCAAAGCTTGGGTTTCCAGATTTGGAAATGATCAAACACTGTATTATGACAAAGATACAATGGTGAAAACCTATTGCAAGGCAAATAACTCAGGTCTCACAGCTGATTCTATGCAAAAGGCTATAACAGATTTTACAGAAAACAGTTTATCTAAGTAAAGATATTTGTTAACTAAACTTTGTACCCGAGCTTATAGTTTATTGCGTAGATACTTAACGCAGAAGTGTGGAGTAACATGAAGAACAGCATTATTAAAATTATGGAGCTGCTAATTTTACCGGTGGGATTATTTATCTTTTTCTCTTTGATAGCAGGAGGATTTGGGTTACACAGTCTTCCAATAATTCTTAGTCAAAGTATGCTTCCTGTGGTAATAGGACTGGGGTTATGTGTCCTGATGAATGCAGGGCTCATGGATTTTAGTATGGGAGCCAGATCTGTATTTGGAGCTACGATTGGGGGAGTGTTTTCTCAGGGATACGGAGTAGTAGGATTACTGTTGGGCTGTTTTTTAGGAGCAATGTTTGCAGCAGTTATCATGGCAGTTATATATCGGTTATTCAGAATACCTGCAATGGTAATTTCTATCGGAATTCTACTGGTTTATGAAGTGTTGGCAGCAAAATTAGTGGGATCATCCGGATATATAAGAATCGACAAGAGTTTATTTGTCATTGGCTCCTATCCTTATAATGTTATTATCACACTTGCAGCAGGGGTATTGTTTTATGTTTTATCATACAGAATGCGGATCGGATGTTATATTACTGCAGTTGGAAATGATGAAAAAATGTGTAAGAATGTCGGTATCAATGCAGATAAGGTTAAGTTCGTTGCCATAATATTAACTGGAGTGTTCTGCTCTTTTTCTTCACTCTTGATGCTGTGCTATTCTGGCTCTGTTACCGCAAGTACGGATATGGGGACTATGAATCTTGTTTTTAAGCCTATCATGTGTGTGATCTTAGCAAGACATTTAAGAAAATATGTAGATTGCATGCCATTCCTGATTCTGATTGGCGGATTGTGTATAACAATAATATTTAATGGTTTTATTGCACTTGGATTCGGAGAAGCTCTTCAGGATATAATTCTGGGACTTTTCATGATAGGGGTTTTAGGATCAACCGCTTTGTCAGAACAGCTACAAAGGTGGAAAAGACACAAACAGATAGCATAAGTATCAGTAACCTACTAGGCTGTTATGAACCGATTTTTTGTGAATTACATCGGGTTATAACAGCCGTTTTCTATCAGAAAAATGAAAGAATAAAGTGATAATTTGGGGAAAGTAAAAATATGAGAGAATTTCAACAAGCAGAATTTATTGATCCAGGAGCTCAATACAGAGCCATGCCATTTTGGTCTTGGAATACAAAAATTAGTCGGAAACTTATTCAGGATGAAATTCCGATTTTTAAAGAAATGGGATTTGGAGGTTATATTATTCATGCAAGAACCGGGCTAGACACAGAGTATCTGGGAGAGGAGTTTATGCGAGATATTCAATACTCTGTGGAAAAAGGGGAAGAAAACCAGCTGTACACCGGATTGTATGACGAAGATCGCTGGCCATCGGGGTATGGGGGAGGAATGGTAACCGCCAATTCTGAATTCAGAGCCAAACATCTGTTATTCACGACGCAGCCTATAAACAACACAAATATTGAGCAGGCTCCTGCTAATGCCAATTTTAGTATTGGAGTTAGAAGTGGTAATGGAATACTTCTTAGTGTTTATGATATTGTCACAGATGAAAAGGGATATTTAGTATCATATAAATTGATCGATGATACGATGCCGGTTGTTGGAGCTAAATGGTATGCCTATATTGAAGAGAATCCTGGGCATCCCTGGTATAACGGAAGTACATATGTTGATGTTCTAAATGAAGAAGCTATAGATTCTTTTATTGATTTTGCATATAAACGATATGAACAAAATGTCGGAAAAGAATTTGGAAAACTAATTCCGCTGATTTTTACGGATGAACCACATATGACTTTTAAGTCAAATCTGAAAAATCCTTTTGACAATCAGGATTGCTTTTTTCCATGGACTGGAAAACTGACGGAGATAGTTCAAAAGGAATATGGTTTTTCTTTGGTTGAAAAATTGCCATTACTGTTTTGGCAAGAAAAAAATGGAGATGAGGTATTTGTCAGATATTGCTATAACCGTGCTGTTTCTGATTTATTTGAATGTTCTTATGCACGAAATATTGGGACTTGGTGTAAAGAACATGGAATTGCATTTACCGGTCATTATCTTTTTGAAGAAACTTTGTTTATGCAAAATCGTTCAGATGGCGATTTAATGCGGATGTATAGTCATATGGATTTGCCCGGAATGGATCTCTTGTTCGATGATGTTGCTTTAACGACCGCAAAGCAGTTGCAGTCAGTTGTACATCAGTTGGATAAGCGTGGAGCAGTATCAGAAGAATATGGAGGAACCAACTGGTCTGAAGAATTCCGGGATTATCTTTTTCAAGGTAATTGGCATGCAGCATTAGGCATCACCTTGCGAGTTCCACATTTAGCACATATGTCTTTAGCCGGGGAAGGGAAAAGGGATTTCCCTGCCAGTATTTTTTATCAGGCACCTTGGTACAAAGAATGGAAACAGCTTGAAGATCACTTTGCGAGAATTGGATA
>Ga0070399_1005308_pt1 | contig 10124 bp, 11 predicted proteins | sample BioMet4_FD_61217 | JGI IMG/M metagenome (GOLD analysis project Ga0070399, IMG submission 61217) | Microbial communities from bioreactor (seeded with sewage sludge) at LBNL, California, USA - Biofuel metagenome 4 (version 1) | ecosystem: Engineered > Bioreactor > Anaerobic > Unclassified ... | reverse complement strand
AATAATCATTTAGAAGAAGATGGTTTTGAGACGGTTAGTAAACGAGCAATAGAAAAGGATATTATTTATCTTCAGGAAGCCCCGTTTTCTGCTGATATTGAAAGATTTATTTATGAAGGTAAAAAATGCGTCAGATATAAGGATCCGATGTTTTCAATATTTACAAAGAAGCTATCTAACGATGAGAAGAATCTCCTAAGAGAAACACTTAGTATGATTGGTCAGTTTGATGGACTTGACAATTTCGAATGGTTGGATAAACTTAAAACAAAGTTGGGGGTTGAATCAGGTCAAAAAATAATCAGCTTCAGTTCAAACCCATATCTAAAAAATTCGGATTTATTGGGCCGTCTTTTTACCGCCATTTCAAATCAACAAGTTCTTGAATTAAAATATCACACATTTGATGATAATACCGTTAAGAGTATAATACTTCATCCGTACCTGCTTAAACAATATAATAATAGGTGGTTTATTATAGGGGCGGCATATAATGACGGCTTTATATTAAATTTTGCTCTCGACAGAATAAACAGTATTGAACCAAAACCGATTTTAAAGTATAAAGTATGCAAAAAAGATATTCTGGAAAGATTTGATGATATTGTCGGCGTTACCTTGCTGCCCGGGAAAAAAGTTGAAGACATTCTTCTCTGGGTGTCTAATGATGAGTTTAATTACATTGATACTAAACCCATTCATGCCTCTCAAACGGTGATAAAAGGCAATAATGATCAGAAACTCAAAAAGAAATATCATATTAAGGATGGCCATTTTATCAGGCTTAACTGCATTGTTAATCATGAATTGATTCAGACGCTATCTGTTTATTATGAAGGTGTTGTTGTTCTTAAGCCTAAGTCAATTGGAGATGAACTCATTAAGCACTGCAAACAAATAATCAATAGGTATTCATCTTTACGAAAATAGACTTCGCCTGCCTGATATATGTTTGCACAACTAAACTAAACCACGATATGGAAAATACAATTAATTAATGCATTGAAAATAGGGGCGATGATTATTATGATCCTTTGGATGAACTTAAAACCAGTGAAAGGTATAATGGCTCCTATGCTTGGTGTGTATTTTCTTGATATATAATTGTTTATAAAATTTTTTACGAACCATTGTTTAATAGATTATGTTATATTTTATGGTAATTAATTGGCAAATCGGTCTGTACCAAAATTAACGGAGAACCTAATTTTATGGTATATTATACACATTTACAAGGTCAAAAAGAAAAAGATATGATAAATCAAACAGAAAAAATTTTTGGTAACATCAAAGTTGTTCAACGCTCAGATTACAAATGGGGAGTTGTTGATAGTCAGGACAATGAAATAGTACCTTTTGGCAAGTACGATTGGATTGATTCATTTGAACAGGGTCTATGCAGAGTTATAAGTTCAGGCAAACTAACATATACTAATGATTTCAAAGTACATCCAGAGACTTATGCCAAATGGGGTATTATCAATATGAAAGGGGAGGAAGTTCTTCCTGTGGTATATGATTCTATATGGAATTTTGTCGGAAAAAACAGATTCTCAACTAAGGTCATTAATAAGGGAACCGAGAGTGAAGTCTATTTCCATGACCTCAATCCAACACTTCCAGTCAGAGGAAAACACTATTCTAATTCTTACGATGATTCGTATTGCGAACATGACTATGAAGAAAGCCATTATGAAGAATACGCTGGTACCTATGCGCAGGATGTGGCTGGTTATAGCGACGAGGATATTGATAACGTGTTTAGTGGGAATCCCGATGCATATTGGAACATAGATTAGATAGAATATATCATTAGTGTCCCATAAAAAATTGCGATGTTTTAAATATTAAATAAATTGGCCTGTAGAATCGTTAAGTTTATTGAATTTTTGATTTTTAGTTTTTTCAAAGAGGTCTGTTAGATGAGTTTTGTTGGTTAGCGAGATACTCAAGATTTGTATGACTTCGTGGGTGCTTCGTTCGAATTCATATCGTGTTGGACAATGGCGAAAAGACAGTAAGTGCAGACAGCGTAATAGTATGGTACGGCGACCTGAAGTGCAGCAGTATTTAAGGCATTCGTAAAAAAGGGGAATTCTCTGGATTGTTCTTCATCTCAGTATTTTTTAAAGAACATTATCGAATCTTAACGGGACAACAATGTGAATATATAATAAATGAAGATAATCGGTGATTTGTTACCGTTTACGAACATAGAATTCGCTAGAAATTAGTAACTTTGTCTTTATAAACTATAGCGATCTTTGACAGTCTGGTTGATTGAAACATAATTTTGAAATCGTCTGATGTATTCGTCGGATGTCTTCTGCCTCCTCGGAGAAAGAAGATAACAAAGTTTCCGCGTAAACGTAAACTTTGAATACTATTAATATTAAATGACACTTTAGTCACACCTAATATTTAAGTATTTATTATTATGATAAGATACTTACATAAAGAAAAGGCATTTCAATCAACTCAGACTCAAAGGTCGCTTTTTAATTTTGAATATTCGAACTAATGGATAAAGAGACAATATCGCAACTGGCATCTCAAATGGAAACAAAGGAGGATCTCTTGACTCTTCTCAACCGTATCAAACAGGATGAGTTGGCTGAAAGAGGTTTGTCAGATAGATATTTCCCTTTTACGATGAAGCAGATTAATTACTTCTGCAACCCCAATAACATCTTTCACCGATATCAACAGTTCGAGATTAAAAAGAAATCCGGAGGTTTCCGCCAGATTGCAGCTCCTCGAAACCGCAGCTTCAAGGCCATCTTAACTTATGTAAATGTTATTTTGAAATCAGTATATACCCCTTCATTGTGTGCAATGGGTTTTACTGAAGGCCGCTCAGTAGTGAGCAATGCTGAGAAGCATAGAGGGCAGAATTATGTATTTAATACAGATTTGAAAGATTTCTTTCCGAGTATTGAGCAGCCACGCGTATGGAAGCGGCTACAGTTGGAGCCATTTAATTTTCCTATGAAGGTGGTAAATGTACTTGCAGGTCTTTGTTCGATGAAAGAAACAAGAGAAATGGAAGATGGCACTAAAAAAGATTTCTATGTGCTACCACAAGGCGCTCCTACTTCTCCTATTATCACCAATATGGTATGTGATAACCTTGACCGGCGTTTGGCAGGTTTAGCAAAACATTTTGGTCTTAATTACTCCAGGTATGCCGATGACATCACATTTAGTTCTATGCACTCCGTCTATGCTAAAGACGGTGAATTTCGTAAAGAATTGAAACGTATTATCACTGGTCAGGGCTTTCGCATTAATGAAGACAAAACACGATTGCAGAAATTAGGATCACGTCAAGAGGTTACCGGCATAGTCGTAAGTGACAAACTAAATGTCCAACGAAAATATGTGAGAGATATCCGTAATATCTTATATATCTGGGAAAAATACGGGTATAGCGTAGCATTTACTAAGTTCTTTCCCAAATACAAGGCTGAAAAAGGGCACATAAAAAAAGGCACTCCTGATTTAGTGAACATACTTGATGGGAAGTTGATGTACCTAAAGATGGTCAAAGGAGATGATGATTCTGTCTTTATCCGTCTTTACGACAAGTTTCAAAGACTCGCTGTACAAATGAAAGAGCCAAAGAAAATAAACAAGTACAACATTACCTATGTAGAAACGACTAAAGTACTTGATTTCGAGAAAAATAACTCTACTGAGGTGATAATCGTAAACGAAGAAAGTAAAAATCGTTATGCCTATTTTGTACTTGGAGGACAAAAACTACCTGTATCCGTCAACAAGTATATTAAGGAAGAAGATAATGGCAAAAAGGATAAACTGTACATTTCAAATTGCCGTGGGGCTGATGGCAAACAATTCTGGCTTCTGCACTATAACAAACGTACAGTGTTTCCGCCTCAAGAAGTTAATATTGATGAGCTTAACAATGATTTGGACTCATTACTGAATACATAATATGGAAGAGAAATTAGTAAATACAATTAATAAGATAAAGGCTTTAGCCAGTCAGAATGCTGAATTTGACCAGGAAATGAGAAAGATGTTTGGGAATGTGTCTCCTATTAAGACTACCTATTCAAATAATCAACAAAGGGTAGCGCATATCGAAAAATATCTTGGTCTCGACTATTTTGTTGATACCGCTTCTTCTATTATTGATTATTCATTCATTAAAGAGGATAACGTGAGAAACCAACTTATTTCCGATAATCGCGAAATGCTTCGCATTAGGTATGGTACACGCTATCATATTATTGATTTTTCTGAATATTGTCGTTATTCTTTTATGCAAGCTGAGATGCTTCTTAATTATTTTTATAGCAAGGGAAAAGGTACAATAACTGAGATTATTAAACATATACAAAAATTTAATCCAAATGCATATATTAAGAAGGATACATCTTCCCTTTCAGCGATTGAATTCAACGCCAAATATTATGCTTTTAAAAAAGAGTTTAATATAACGACAAAACCCTATAACATATGGGACCTTATTCGTAAAGTTAGAAATTCTCAAAGTCATCGAATCCTTGAAACAGGATATAATTATGAGAAATATCAAACTTTTCTTGAAAAAAAAAGAGTTCCGATTATGAGTGATGGACAGGTAAACTTCTATAAGATGAAAGAGAATAAGGATAAGGAGGCATTGTCTTTTTATGATAAAATTAAAAATACAAAAGAGTATAAGGAATATCTATTTGCATTATTTTTAAAAGAAAAGAATTTTGATTCAATTGTTGAAGCAATAAAGCAAATTAAAGATTGTGTGTCTGGTGGAATGAATGTACTTTCTGTAGCGCAATCAAATGTACCACCTCAGCAGTGGTTATAATGGTCCCAAGAAATAGGACAGGTGTTTAAGTCAAAAAAGATTTAAATTTACCGTCGTTATGGGCAAGACAAACAGAAGAAAAAACACAGTGCCCCCCTTTAAGGCCCAGGTGGGGGCCATCGAGGCAATCAAAGAACAGGAGACATTAAGCGAACTAGCTAAACGGTTTGAAGTCCACCCCCAGATGATCTCCAATTGGAAGCGTGATTTTATTTCCCGGGGAGCAGAGATCTTTTTAACCAAAGTGAGCCCAGCCCATTTTTAGGACCACGCATTATTAGAAAAATCGGCCTTTTTTGTTTCTAATATATATTCATTTTCTGCTTCCCGTGGGGTTCTGCCCTGCAAAGAACTACGTGGTCGGAACTCGTTGTATTCTCTAATATATGACTCTATTTTACCTTCCGCCGCCTGCAAAGATAAGAACCAATTCGTACTTAAGCACTCGTCCCTGAAACTTCCATTGAACGATTCTATAAAAGGATTGTCTGTCGGTTTCCCGGGACGGGAAAAATCTAACGTTACTCGTGTCTTGAATTCATCACCGAATTACTTCTTGTCAGGTTGATAGTATTATATTTTGCGAACATAGAGTTCGTCTTACAACTATACATTTGCGACAAATTTAAAACTGTAAATGTATGGCTATAATGATTGAAACACATACTTCGATGGATATTCCCTACAGAGATAATTGTGGTGGTATTATGAATGTTCTGAAGAGAGGAGATGTTAATTGTTTTAATCATTTTACTGATGAACGAAATATCGATTCCATAAGGCGTAGTGGCGGTCTATTTTCATGGCAGTATTGTATTGACAATAATATCTATATAGCACGTCCTGGAGGTGATCCTTTATCTCAAAAATGTGATCGTTATTATGGTAATCAAGATAATATACACCTTAGTTTCTGTAATATACACCCTATGACAAGACGTCTAATCAACGATGGATATAATTTGGTCCTATTGAAAATATCAACTGATGTTGCACTTTTTAATGATACTCAATTTTCTGATATGAATGCAGCTGATCATTTGCATCAACAAGGTTACGGCATGGAATATCTGTTAAAGGTTAATTTTTCAGCAACAAAATTGCCAGGTAGAAATTTGTTGGATAAAAAATATCATCAAGCAGAGGTGCTAGTAAGACGCTTTATTCCGGTTAAATATATTCTTAATCTTAATAACCCCGACTCCATATCTGTTAATTATTTTAATTAGTGTAGAACTATTATTTTATTATGATATACGTAGAAAACAAAAAACGAAAAATAGAAAGGATATATAAAGAATATTCTATATCCACTATTTATGATGTAACATCGACATCTCCATCTGATGGAAGATATTTAAGTCCTTTTTATCCGCACGGAGGGATCCCGATACCATATACGGATAGAATAACTGCTGCATCCGTTGAATCTGTGTGGCAGGGGTTAAAGGTTTTTGAAAATAAAGATGTCGATTTCTGTGATTTTGATAATGTGACGATGAAACATATCAAAAGATCAGTTAGAGTAAATGGTCGGCTTTTAGGTCATAGGCAAGGTGCTTATGGAACAGTTTTACTTAACTATTTTGATGCACGAATGCAGATTTATCTACCGACTTATAAATGGATGCTTGATAATATTTCAAAAGCGCATAAAGTAATCAATGATATTATTGAATCTGGCAAGACTAGAGATATTGTTTTACTGGATTATAACACTAATAAAGATTTTAGGGATATATCAAAACCATTGTCTCATGCAGGACTCATAAAACTTTATATTGAAGGTAATTATCCAGATGTAAATGATTCCTATATTCCTATGTCTAATGAAGAAATCAATCAAAAACGCCTTGATGAGAAAGCTGGCAGAAAGAAAATAAGATCAAAACGCAATTGCGTTAATCAGGATGCTCCCTGCTTATTTGATCTTGCCAACTCAAACTATTAGTATCTCATCAATTTTTTATATCCTATGCGTTGTCTCAATGAGTAATTATCCACATATCATCAAAGTATTACATCTTATTATTTTTATGAAGAAGTAAATACCATTGTAAAAGAGATAAAGGAAAGAATTGATAATTTATTTGCGCTTGGTTGTATATCGGTGGTTATAAAGAGGTTATTTGAAATAAATATCTATAAGTAATGTTGTATTAACGAGTGAAAATGTTATGTTTCAAGATCATGATAACATGCTGATTGAACTCTTACTATTGTAATGACTTTTATATTCTTTTCTACGGACATAGTCAATATGGCTTGAGGTTTAAAGAATTATCTTATTATCAAGAAGAATAGTATAACAATCTATAATACAGATACTACGTATAATGAGTCGTTTAAAGCATAATATGGTTAAGTTTTGCAATGCTTGTAAAAGTAGGCTTCCAAACTTTATTAGAAATACTTTTATATAAAAATTCTGATGAATTAAAATGGACGAGGTTAGTCAACTTCAAAAAGATATAAGACAAAGAGTCAATAGGTTAAGACATCTTGGTGTAAGTGAAAATGTTATTGAGAACATTCTTGCGTCAGGACGTACGCCCGGCAGGCTTGTGGTAACTGAAGACTACCATCTTTTACTGCCTGACAACGGCAATGCGGAAATAGTTCTTACGCCGCTGCAAAGGACGATTTATCTTCTCTTTCTGAAATATCCGGCCGGAATCAGATTTAAAGATCTATTTTCATATAAGGAAGGATTATATAGTATCTATTTATCTATCTGTAAAAGAGAGAATTTGTGCGGTATGACCGACAGTATTTGCGGTATTATCAATCCTATGAATAACCGTATTAATGAAAATTGTTCCAGAATAAAGCGTGCCGTACTTAACGTGCTGGATCCTCCCATTGCTGAATATTATTTTATAACAGGCACAAAATCAGAACTTAAGAGAATATTGCTTGACAGGAGCCTGGTTAAATATGAGTAAAAACTTTTAACTTTTAATAAATCTAAAATTTAAATTATGGAAATTGTTGGAACATTAATTCTGGGAATTGCATTGTGCGCCTTGGTTGCATTGCTAGGTAAAAATCGCAAAATCGGATATGGTTTGAGTTTCATTGCGTGCTTTTTTCTCTCACCGCTTATTGGCATTATAATAATTCTCTGTAGCAAGAAAAAAGACGCTGAGTATATTAACAATAAGGACGATACCAATCATAATATAGTAAACAATGGCTAAAGTTAAAACTTTAAGGATTTGGGGATGGATAGCATCTGTTTTGGCTGTTTTTGAGTTGATTGTAGGAATTGCGGGTGTGGCTTCAGGATATGAAGAAGATTTGGGTAGAACTTTCGGTGCTTTCTCTATGTATCTTGGTATTGCATTGATCCTGTTTGTAATGGCAAAAAGAAAAGACAAAAAAAATAAAGAAAGAGAGTAACTCAATGATAAGTCGAAATAGTGATAAAACAATTCTCTGAGAGTAAAAACTAAGCATAAAATAATGGAAACAAATAATAACATAACAACACCTCATGTTGAAAATTGCAAACCGAAGACGAATCTGGTCTTCAAGATATTTCTTATACTTGCATGGGTCTGCATTTTATCTTTAGCAACTTATGCTATAATATATTTTAAAGATTCCAAGGCACTTATTGATACCGGTTCAGGTAATACTTCTTCTGACGGTTTTGTGGACGATTCTTGTTCTGTGGACGATTCTTCTTACAAGCCGGAGCGGATAAAGTATAATGATTTATCCACAGGACAAAATAGTAAATCTGATAAAGGACTTAGTGCATCTGATAACAAAAGGATTAGTGAGCCTGATAAAAAATTTGCAGAATTTCAACAATTTGCTAAGAGTATAAAAATGGGACATCTTTCAGGAGGAAATGATTTTCCAGACCCTTATAGAGACAAGAGTTTTTGGAAACCTCAACCTGTCCCTTTAAATAGCCATATGAAATTTTATGGTTCTTCAAGACATGACACTAAGATTATTGAAAATCCTATTGATACAGATTATGCTACAACATATTACAAAGATGTCGTTGTCACTAATCCTGTTGTGTCCAATAGCAGTGCTGAAGAGGCTAAAATATCGAAAGTAACCATTGGTGACAACTATACAATTATTGAGATTGAAACGAATAATGCTGCCCCTGATGGGGGATATTTTCAGTGGTGTAATATTAACAAAAACACATACGTTAAAACCAATGGACATAAATACAAGATGATAAAAACAGAGAATATAGAAATTGCACCCAATAAGACCTATTTTCAATATTCAGGGCAAAGTATAGCATTCAAATTGTATTTTCCCAAAATTCCTAAAACCACACAGTCATTTGATTTGATAGAAAGTGCCGAAAGTGAATGGAAGTGGTATGGAATAAAATTATAATAGAATCAGATATGACGATAAATGAAGCAATTAACTTACGGGAGTCTCTTGTGTATGAGGAAAAGACAAAGAGAATAAAGAAAGAGAGCAATTCAATGATAAGTCGAAATAGTGATAAAACAATGATCTGAGAGTAAAAACTAAGCATAAAATAATGGAAACAAATAATAACATAACAACATCTCGTGTTGAAAATTACAAACCGCATGTGAATCCGGTAATCAAGATGTTTTTTATATCTGTATGTGTCTGCATATTATCTGTAGCAACTTATGCTATAATATATTATAAAGACTCCAAAGCACCTAATCAATTATGGGAGTATGGATCATCTTGTTATGATAAATCTATAATTGAAAATCCTATTGTTACAGATATAAGGCAGGAAAGGCTTGAGGGTTACGAAGATGGTTTTAAAAAGACGGCGTTTATCAGTTTCCCTTCTTGTTTTGTCCTGTTATTGATAATATGGGTGATTAAAAGAGAAATCAAAAAATAATTTTATTATGAAAAACAAATTTTTAATATTTATTGTAGCCACAACAATCTTTACATCTGGGGTTGCATACAGCGTTTCGTCTTCAGCACAGAATGGTGTAAAAGTCTATCCGGTATACGGATTATCTGTCGGGAGCCGGTATAGACTTATTAATGATGCGGAATCTGTTGCCAAGTTTAATGCCGATGAAACCGGTGAGCCGCTTATGATTGCCAACCTGCGAGGACTTGAAGGTAAAGATATTGCAGACAGGGCATTGATATCCGTATATGTTTACGACCTGAACAGAGAACTAAAAGCGGGCAAGACATCAGGTCGGATATTGAGTTTTTTTGTTCAAGAGCTTAAAGAGGAAGGGGATATTATCAAGTATATTAAATATCAGGGATTAAGGGCTGCAGAAGCATTTTTCCC
>Ga0070399_1005307_pt1 | contig 10124 bp, 6 predicted proteins | sample BioMet4_FD_61217 | JGI IMG/M metagenome (GOLD analysis project Ga0070399, IMG submission 61217) | Microbial communities from bioreactor (seeded with sewage sludge) at LBNL, California, USA - Biofuel metagenome 4 (version 1) | ecosystem: Engineered > Bioreactor > Anaerobic > Unclassified ... | reverse complement strand
GATACGCTATATCAGACGCAGATATGAAACATCAGTTTATGATGATGCTGTAAGGCGCATCCACAAAGTAAATCCCGATATTCATATAGTTACCCATGTCATATTCGGGCTGCCCGGAGAAACAGAACAGGATATGCTCTCTTCTGTCCGTCATGCGGCAGACAGCGGAACTGACGGGATAAAGATCACCGTACTTCATGTGCTCAAAGGCACGGACCTTGCCTCAGACTATGCTGCCGGAAAATTCAGATGCATGGAAATGGAAGAATATTTTTCGATTCTGGCACATGCAGTGGAATCGTTGCCGGCGCACATAGTCATCCACCGTCTTACCGGGGATGGTCCAAAACGGCTGCTCATAGCTCCATTATGGACAGCAAACAAACATATTGTCCATAACGCACTCGAACAGTACTTTGAAGAACACCATGTTGTACAGGGTTCTACACTTTGAAAAGATCTATCTGGTTTCCTATCTGATCCACAGAAGCATGCACTGATCCTGATATATCGGAAAGCGCATTGCTTGTTTCGCGGATCTTGCCGGCACTGGCAGAAATCTTTTCCATACTGTCACGGATTACGTCAGTCGTTTCCCGCAGATGGTTCACTTCCTGCAGAATCGATTTATTTCCTTCTGCCATCTCTTTGGATGCAGTACGTACTTCGGTAGTATTGTCATTCATCAGTTTAAGCGCATCGCCTATCTGCTTTGAACCTTCCTGCTGCTCTTCCATCGCAGATTTTATCTGTATGACAAGAGAATCCGTCTGGGATATGCTGTCAGAGACAGAAGCAAAAGAACTGCTCGATGCCTGGGAAGCGGTAACAACTTCATTGATAGAAACCTCAATCTTGTTCAGTTCTTCTTTTATCGTTTTGGACTGGGCAGAAGAGGTTTCGGAAAGTTTTCTGATTTCATCTGCAACAACACTGAATCCGCGGCCTGCATCGCCTGCATGAGCTGCCTCGATTGCGGCATTCATTGCAAGAAGATTTGTCTGTGCTGCAATTGCTGATATAGTTTTGTTTGCATCCTGCAGCGTCTTTGACTGCTCTTCTATTTTCCGAATACGGTCATTCACATCCGCCTGGCGGGAAATACCTTCCTGAGCTTTTCCGCTGAGTGTCTGGAAAGATTCAGCCATATGGCCGACAGACTGATTGACGCTGCCAATATTGCCTATCATTTCCTCAACAGCGGCAGATGCCTCTGTTACACCGCTCGACTGATTTTCAATCATACGTTCAAGAGATTCTATATTTTTTGATATTTCTTCAACGGCACCGGCTGTTTCTGAAACACTTGAAGCCTGATTCTGTACCTGCGAATCGATACTTTTGAGGTCGTCAATGATCTCCGCAATAGAAGTACCGTTATCCTGAATACGGGCCTGCAGATCATTATTAACCACCGCAAGAGTTTCCTTTGAATCTTTTACGCCGCTGACGATCATTCGCAGTTTTGATATGAATGTATTGAATCCGTTTACCAGTGCACCAATTTCATTGTTACTTTTTACCTTTAACTGCTGCGTCAGATCGGCCTCGCCGGCGGCTATCTCATGAATATTCTCCTGTACGGCACCAAGCGGTTTCATGGATCTGAAAATAATAACACCGCTTGCCGCCACCATTGCTACACCGATAAGAATGCTTATGATAATAATCATATTACGCAGGCGGTTGCCGGATTCATTAATCTGAGCAACTGGAACACTTGCAAATGCTGTCCATGGTGTTCCGGAAACAGGGCAGAATGAAACGAACTTGTTTGCACCGGACGGTTCCCTGATATAGCCTTCTCCTTTTTCTCCTGACGCAGCCCGTTTTGCTATGTCTGTAAATCCGGAATAGCCGGCTTTATCACTGTACAGGAGATCAAAATACTTTTCCTGCCCGTTCATCTTTGCAAGCAGAACACCGTCGCTGCCCGCAAGAAGTGCATACCCATGCGCCCCTATCGTCAGTTCATTCAGCATCCGTGCTATCTCATCAAGTTTGACAGCTCCGGCAAATACACCGATAAGATTGCCGGAGCTGTCAAAAGCTGGACGTGCAATATAGTAACAGACGGAACCGTCTGTCTGAAAGTCGATATTCGATACATAGGTCTTCTGACCTTTTTTCATGACAGCCCGGTAAAATGGCTTTGAAGCTACAGTTATGACTTTGCCGTTGCTCATGTGGCCGACACCGTCCGGTGTACAGTACATGACATAATTGAAATACGGATTGCGGATTGATTCATGCGTCTGCAGCCAGCGGATTATCTGGGCTGCATTGCCGTCTTTTGCAACATCCGAATCAGAATAGATACGCAGGTCATTTACAAGGACTTCATTCCAGTAACTGATCTTTCCGGCATCCTCTTCGATTATCTTTGCGCAAAACGATGAATAATCAAGCTTGGTAGATTTGTGTGCCCGGCCTACTATCAGATAAATCTGTATAGAAAGTAAAACTGCCAGACCTACTGCAAATGCAATAGAAAACTGTACAGCCATCTTCTTGTATTTACGGTTCTCAGCTGACTGAACCTGTCCATCCGATGATCTGTTTTCTTCCATAATATGATCCTTCATACATTGTATAACAAAATACAATGTTCTAACAGCTTTTTTTTAGGAATAATCATTGCAAAATCTGCCTGTATTAGTTTAATATGGGAGCATAGTGAACAGCGCCTTCTGCCCACCTCTGGAGGAAAAATGAAACACTCAGCTTTTTATTTTATTGCAGCCGCAGGACTGTTATTTTCATCATGCAGGAATGGTCCCGGTACAGCATCCGCAGGCAGAGGCCCGGTAGCAGATACAAAGAATATTCAAGGCAGCATGCTGAATATCATGATTGACAATGAAGTCCAGGCCCTTGACCCGCAGAAAGCCGTTGATGGCACTTCTTTTGAAATAGTCGCCAACTTTATGGACGGTCTCAAGCAGATGGCAGCGGACGGATCTGTAACCAATGCCGTATGTAAAAACGAGACAGTATCCTCTGACGGTCTTGTATATACATTTGAACTCCGTGATGATGCTTTCTGGTCCAACGGAGACCCAGTAACTGCACAGGATTTCGTCTTTGCATGGCAGCGCGCAATTGATCCGGCTACAGCTTCTGAATACGCCTATATGGTAAGCGATATTGCCCATATAAAAAATGCCGTCGCCATACAGGCAGGACAGATGAATCCAGACCAGCTGGGGGTGCGTGCACTCAGCAGCAAGAAACTTGAAGTACAGCTTACTGTTCCTGTTTCATACTTTGACCAGCTTCTGTATTTCTGCACATTCTATCCTATAAATGAAAAATTCTATAAAAAATGTGGTGACAAGTTCGGCAGCGGACCTGATACCGTTCTTTCCAATGGAGCTTTTATCATCACTGATTACAAAGAAGGTGCTGATTCTTTTACACTTGCAAAAAACACCGCCTACTATGATGCAAAAAATGTACAGCTTGGCGGCCTGTCATACCATGTAATAAAAAACAGTGAAGACGGGTTAAAACAGTATCAAAGCGGTTCTCTTGACCTTATTGAACTGGCAGGAAGCCAGGTTGCACAGGTAAAGAATTCTTCGGAGTTTAAGGTCGTTGGTTCCGGATATCTCTGGTATGTAACAGGAAACATGGAAAAGCCTGAATTTACCAATCTGAATATGCGTCTGGCCGTAACTTTTGCCTTAAACAGGGAGGCTATTACAGAAAACATCATCCAGGATGGTTCACTACCTATTTATACAGCAGTTCCATCAGAGTTTTCATACAATGCATCAGGCAAAGATTTTACCACATCACTTAAAGAGTTTCCTGATATCTGTTCATATGATCCGGCAAAGGCAGTTTCATATTTTAGAAAAGCACAGCAGGAACTTGGAAAAAGCAGATTTACTTTTAAACTCGTAGCCGACGATAATGAAACACAGCAGGCTGTAGCTGCTGAAATAAAATCGCAGATAGAACGCACACTGCCCGGCATTACCATAGAGCTTTCAATAATGAAAAAAAGCGACCGCCTTGCTGCTATGCGCAGCGGAAACTTTGATCTTGGGCTGACACGGTGGGGTCCTGACTATGCTGATCCTATGACATATCTAGGTATGTGGGTTACCGGCAACGACAACAACTATGGCAGATGGAGTTATCCGTCATATGATGCAATCATAGCAGACTGTACAGATGGAGACTTGTGTACAAAACTTGATGAACGCTGGACCGCTATGAAGAAAGCAGAGCGTCTCGTGATGGAACAGGCTGTTATCATGCCGCTGTATCAGCAGGCCAATGCCGATCTGATAAAATCCAGCGTCAAAGGAATTGCATTCCATTCCGTGGCTGTAAACAGAATCTACAAGGCTGCATCAAAGAACTAGCTGGATATGCTGTTATTCTGCACTCATAAAGTTAAACAAAGCCTTCATTTCAAGAAGGAATGACAGCCGGTCATTGTTCCGGATTTCATTTATTGCAGCATTGTCTGCCAGCTGTTTTATCTGGTTAATATTTTGTTCTTCTGTATTCTTTGCTGTCATGACTATGTTTTCCGTATTCTGCGTTACTTTTTCCAGCATCTGACGTGTAAGTACGGCATTTGTTTCATTTTTCTCAGATATCTGTTCAAGAGCCATATTTGAATCTCCTGATGTAGTCCGCAGCTGTTCAAAAAATGAATTATGCGAGTTATTTTCTTTTACAACTTCCTGAATATCTTTATTCAATGCAGTTACCTGAGTTGCAATATCATGAGAAATTGTCGTTGTACTGTCAGATAGTTTTTTTACTTCATTTGCAATAATCCGGAATCCTTTACCGGCTTCACCTGCACGTACAGCTTCGATAGAAGCATTAAATGAAAGCAGATTTGTCTGTTCAGAAATGTCCTGAATATTTGCAATGAACTTGTTGATATCACGGATTTTTGCGTCAAGTGAAACAACTTTTTCATTCATCGCTTTTTGATTTGCAGTCAGTTGTTTAATAGTGTCAACGAAAGTTTTGAATTGCGTGCATATCGCATGAATCTGTTCATTATTCTGCCTGGCAGACTCTGCAATCTGCTCTGCATTCTTTTCCATTTCTGCACTGTCCCGAGAAAACTTTTCCATTGCATCCTGCTGCTGATGGTAGATACCGGAATCAGAAGTCAGGCTTTCCAGATAATTGCGGATAAATACATTTCCACCGTTATCATTCTCACACATATCAAGCAGAATGGCAGTGAGATCTTTTCCTGCCTGAACAGCGTCTGTTTTATTCAATTCTTTCATTATCGCTCTCCGATTACAATGGCAACAAGTGTCTGATTGGAATTAAGATGATTAAATTGCTCACCATAACTTGAAAAGCCACAGTAGGTTGGGAACCTCTCATTCCATGTACGTGTTATAACGCTTTCCAGACTTTTCTTCTCAAAACCTATTGTCCGTAGAATACAATTGATAAACAGTACGCATCCGGGCGAAGGAATCTTTTTTTTGATATCATCAGATGTTTTTCCTGCAATTTCGGCTGCATTCATCGGTTCCAGAATCTCAACTATGCTGTTTTTCTGAACGCGGGAATACATTGCTATAGAACCATCACTATTAAATCCCGCAATAGAAGAAATAAAAGTATTATTGCCATATACACGGCCAAATGGATGCTCAAGAACCGCATCCTGGACTTTGCTTTCCGGTATTCCAAGCATTTCAGCATAGCGGGCCCTGGGATTCTTCCCATCTATTGAAGTAACTGTTCTTGTCTCTGAGTTCACGCCTGTCAGCGTTACATGTTTTCCGGCAGCTTTGAATATGTTTTCTTTGCAGATTTCGAAAGTACACTGTGTCTTAAAAAACAGGATAACAGCACCATCATGTACAACAGATCCATTATAACTTACTGCTGTCTGTTTGAATTTGAGATCATCTCCTGCAGAACCTCCCGCAACAAAGAAGGAGTCATCATCAATAACCGTATTGAGCAGTGCAAGTGTTGACTCTTCTGCATTACATAATCCATTTACAAACACAAGAGCAAAGGAATCCCTGTTCCCCCCGTTTCGGTGCGGTACAATACCACACCGACGGGCAGCCTGTTCTATATCATTCTTGTATACAATCGGAAATTTATTTGCATGGTCTATAAGAACTCCAGTTACTTTCGTACGCGTATCTGAAAGAGCCGTAAGTACAACTGTATTTTTTGTAAAGCCGGATTGAGTCAGTTCTCCGGAAGTCATCGTCCCTGCTACTATACACTGCGGAAAATGTTCAGCAATTTTTTTTGAAAGAAGATCAAAATCATACTGCGATCCTGCAAAGAATAATACCACACAATATTGTGACGGCTGCAGTTTAAGCTGACTGAACAGTTCATCTGCAGCTCTTTCTGTATCATTAATTCTTGACTGAACAATTTCCTGTTTCAATAACCGCCTCCAAAAGAATATATTCATGTACTATTTATAATTATACATTGCTAATTCAGTACCTGCAACTATTATATTTCTGAGCATTTTCCGTCTTTCATTGACACCCTTTTTATACACGGTTATAATTCTGTGCGATGGACGTTTTTCACGGCATTTCAGCTTCCGGCGGCTATGGCACCGGTACAGCTTTCGTAATCCCTGATGCGGGAAAAAGAATCATACCTCAAAAGACAATTTCCCCAAAAGAAACAGCAGATGGCTGGCAGCGTTTTGAGCATGCGGTAAAGACTGTTTCTGCTCAGATAGAAAAACAGCTGCAGGCTTCTGCAGCAGACAAAGATCAGAAAGATATATTTGAAACATATCTTGTCATGCTTTCTGATCCGGTATTTATTGCCGAAGTCAAAAAATCATATGAATCCGATCTGTATAACATCGAATACATTCTTAACAGGAAAATAGATGAATACGCAGAGCGTCTGCGGAAATCAGGTAATGAATATCTTACTGAACGTGCCAAAGACATCTGGGATATCTTTGGCCAGGTTCTGAACGAACTGCTTGATTTTCACCCGTTCAATATCGAACTTGTACCTGACGGTGCCGTGATCGTTGCACAGGCAATGAATCCGTCAGATACCATTATTCTGTCAAAACGGAAAATAGCAGGCCTTGCACTGACTGAAGGCGGTATTTCAAGCCACGTCACCATTCTTGCACGCAACTATGGTATCCCGCTGGTATTCGCTCTGGAAAAGATTACAAGCAAAATACATACTGGCAGCGATATTATTGTTGATGGCGAAAAAGGTGACGTTATCGTTTCTCCAGACGAAAAAACCCTCAGTTCCTATCAGACAAAGATTACTGAAGAACAGAACCATCAGAAAGCCCTTAAAACATTCAGACTGCTGCCTGGTCAGACAAAAGACGGTACACCTTTTACGATTTATGCAAACATCGGGACACCGGAAGAAGCAAAGCTTGCTGTAAAAGAAGGTGCAGACGGCATTGGCCTATTCCGCACAGAATTCCTTTTTATGAGCGAAGCAAAGAAAAACGGTGATACAACAGCCAGTTCATTTACAGAAGATGCGCAGTTCGAAGCATACAAACAGGTGCTGCAGACCATGGGAACCAAGCCTGTTACCATCCGCACGCTCGATGCCGGCGGCGACAAACTTATCAACTCTGTTGAAATCCCGACACTCGAAGAAAAGAATCCGCTGATGGGCCTCCGTGCCATACGGTTGAGTCTGGCATATCCGCAGCTGCTGCGCACACAGCTCCGTGCGCTGTACAGAGCAAGTGTATATGGCAATCTCAAGATCATGCTGCCGCTTATTTCAAGCAGCGACCAGGTTATACAGTCAAAAAACATGGCCGCACAGGTTCGTGCAGAACTTGAAAAGGAACACATTCCGTTTAACAAAGACGTGCCGATTGGAATCATGGTCGAAACAGCCGCAGCAGCAATAACTGCAGACTGTCTTGCGAAAGTAAGTGATTTCTTTTCACTTGGAACAAATGACCTTACACAGTATACAATCGGTATCGACCGTGAAAATCCGGCAGTTGCACAGTTATATAATGAATTCCATCTTGCCGTCCTTCGGCTGATACATAATACCTTTACCTGTGGTACGCAAGCCGGCATTCCGGTATCTGTCTGCGGCGAAATGGCCAGCAGACAGGACAGCGTGCTTGTTCTTGCAGGAATGGGTGTACGCATACTAAGCATGAGTCCCAAGCAGATATCCGTAGTAAAGGAACTGCTTTCACGCTTCACAATCAAGGAGTTACAGGCTATTTCATCTAAATCGCTGAATAACCTGTAATGGCTTTTCTATCCGCGGAATTTTTCCGCAGTAAACAGGATCACTGATGCCTAAAAAAAAGAAACCGGATTTCAGCAAACCGAAAGTTCAGAAAACTGAACTGCTGAACGAGTATGATACCGGAGCCGAAACTGAAACAGACAGCGGCAGTACCATGCACTTTTATACAAACAAGACATATTTCAACCTGCCTCTCGTAGTAATTGCAGGCCGGCCGAATGTTGGAAAATCGACACTGTTCAACCGTTTTATGAAAAAACGCGTTGCTATTGTCGATCCAACTCCAGGCGTAACACGTGATCCGGTTGAATCAACTGCGTTCATCTGTGGAAAACCTGTTCATCTGATGGATACTGGCGGCTTTAAGCTTGACCGTGACATCGGCACGATGGAAGCCGTAATGGATGAGCTCGTTGTCAGAAAATCTCTGGAAATGCTCAAAAAAGCTGACCTCATCCTGTTGCTGCTGGAAGCGGGGCAGATAACCGGAGAAGATGAAGAGTTTATCCAGCTGCTGCGCCCGTACTGGAATAAAATAGTTGCCGCTGTAAATAAAACTGAAGGCGGGAAGAATCAGGGTGATGCATGGAACTACATGAAGTTCGGTTTTCCTGAGCTGCTGTTTATTTCCGCAGAACATGGCGATAAGATTCCGGAACTTTCCGAAGCAATCGTAAAACGGCTTGATTTTTCCCATGTTACTGAAGGAACAGAACAGCGTCCGATACGTATCGCAATTCTGGGTAAACCGAATACCGGCAAATCGACGCTTTCGAACTGTCTCACACATACGGAAGCCTCAATAGTAAGTGATTACGCTGGTACGACGCGTGATGTTGTTGAAGGATCATTCCGGTACAACGATATGGATTTCCAGGTGCTAGATACAGCCGGCATACGCCGTAAAGCCAAAGTTACCAATGATGTGGAATACTATTCGGTAAACCGTGCCATAAAGACACTTGATGAATGCGATGTCGTATTTCTGATGATAGATGCGCAGGAAGGACTGGCTGAACAGGACAAAAAAATCTGTTCGCTTGCATATGAGCGCGGGCGCGGCATTATTTTTGTATTGAATAAATGGGATACCCAGGATAAAGACCGTAAAACCCTCAAGACCGCACAGGAAAATATACAGATCATGTTCGGCCAGATGAACTGGGCACCGATAATTCCGCTTTCAGCAAAAAACGGAGACGGTATCAAGCTGCTCATGGATACGGCAATTGAGCTGTATACCCAGCTGACACGGAAAATTCATACCGCATCCCTGAACACAGCTCTTAAAGACTGGCTGTTCAAATTCCCGCCGCCGGCTACGAAAACACTGCATTTTCATATACGGTATATGGTACAGACAAGTTCGAATCCTGTTTCTTTCCTTATATTTGCCACGCGGCCTGACTGTGTACCGGGAAGTTACGTTACCTATCTTAAGAACAGGATACGCGAAGACCTGGGTTTTGACAAAATTCCCGTGCAGCTTGAAATGAAAGCAAGCCGCCAGAAATGGGAGAACAGGGAACAGGAATAATGGCCTCATATACAATCGGTGAAGCAGAAGACATTACCGGTATCAGAGCAAACGTTCTGCGCTACTGGGAAGAAGTAATTCCTGGTTTCGCGCCTAAGAAAGGCGTAAGCGGCTGGCGTATCTACAGCCAGCGTGATATCGATATTCTTCTGCGGCTCAAATTCCTTGTATATGAAAAGAAATATACGATTGAAGGTGCCCGAGACCGTATTCTTGAAGAGACACAGACAGTAAGCACAAATGCTGAGCTGCTGCATGAGATACATGAACTGCGCAGTGAACTTACAGAGCTGTATCTTACTGTACGCAGGCACCGCGTTAAAAAAACTGATAC
>Ga0070399_1005302_pt1 | contig 10127 bp, 10 predicted proteins | sample BioMet4_FD_61217 | JGI IMG/M metagenome (GOLD analysis project Ga0070399, IMG submission 61217) | Microbial communities from bioreactor (seeded with sewage sludge) at LBNL, California, USA - Biofuel metagenome 4 (version 1) | ecosystem: Engineered > Bioreactor > Anaerobic > Unclassified ... | reverse complement strand
GATGGAGACAGCTTGGCGTAATTTTTAAAGTATGTAGAGAAGTAAGCAGGAGTCGAGAAGCCAAGCTGCTCGGATATTTCGCTTAACGACATGTCCGTTGTAGAAATCAGACGCTTTGCTTCTGCAATTTTTAAATCGGCAAAGTAACCGAGTATGGTTTTACCTGTTTCCTCACGGAAGATTTTTTTGATACCGGTTGGCGAATAGGAGACTCTTTTGGCAATATCCTGAATCCGGATCTGCTTGTCAATGTTCTGCTGCAGATAATTTACGATGCTTTCCGCCAATTCTTTTCTTCTCCTTTTTGGAAAGGGCAATTCTTTATCCTGCTCGGTCTGACCGAATAACGAAAGCAGGAACACTTCGATTGAATTCTTGATTTGCTGCTCGTTAATACGGTTTACATGATCTTTTTTATTCATAAATCCGTCGCGCGATATTTGTATGGGATCTTTCGGAGATAAAACCTGCTCGGCGTTCGCGGAGATGTTATACAGATATTCTTGCTGACGGCGGTTGATATCGAATACTTTGTTTTCAAAGAATTTCATTTGATCGCTTGGACAGAAAAAACAGAAAATCACCGCAGACGCGGTGCCGTCATAAGGCCGCAGAGAATGAAATTCCATGGGCTTATGACAAATCAGCTGTCCGGTATGGAGGATCAGCTTCTTTGACCCGGCGAATATCAATAACGAACCGGATTCTGCATAAACGAACTCCCAGCCGTCATGCTTCTCACCGTCATAATAAAAGTCCTTCGGGAATTCGTAGTGAAAAGCACTGACAAGCCCCGTAACTTCAAATTCATTATCAAATACAAGCATCATATCGTCACCAGCCATATTATAGCATAAAGTGTCCGATTTTGAAATTATCTTGCCTTAATTAAGATGGAAAAAGTATGATTCGTTGTTTATAATGATGATAATCTCTTATTGAAAGACGTGGATTTTATGAATGTTCTTGCAATCGGCTGTCATCCTGATGACGTGGAAATCGCCTGTGCCGGAACGCTGGCAAAATGCACCAGGCGCGGCGATAAGGTTATCGTTTGCCATGCTTCGAGCGGGAATCTGGGACATGTAATAATTCCGCCCGATGAGCTGACGGTGATCAGAGAAAACGAGGCAGAGGAAGCGGGCGCTCTGACCGGCATAGAAGTGATCGACGGAGGCTTTGACGACCTTGAGATTTTCGACAATAACAAAAAGGCCCGGGACAAAATGGTCGATGTTATTCGCTACGCGAAACCGGACCTTATAATAACTCACGACCCCGATGACTATATGCCTGACCATACTGCTGTGTCGCGGCTTGTGTTCGATGCCAGCTTTGCGGCGACCCTGCCGAATTATACCAGTTATTTGTATCGCTACAGCAAAAAAAACGGCGGCCCGGCAAAATTGGTGCCGATCTATTATATGGATACGCTGGCAGGAGTAAATTTCGCCCCGACCGAATATGTGGATATCAGCGAAGAGATCGAACTGAAAATCCGTATGCTGGAATGCCATAAAAGTCAGCTCGTCTGGATGCGTGAGCATGACGGAATAGATTTTGCGGATATGGTAAAGACGTGTTCCCGCTATCGCGGTTACCAATGCGGCGCAGACTATGCAGAAGGCTTTCGCCAGTGCAGCGTTTACCTGAAGAATACAACAAAGCGGCTGCTGCCGTAATACAGGAGGAAAACAAAATGAATTTCATGAGTACTGTCAAAGGGTCTATGTTAGAGGGCTTTTACCCTGTGGGTTGGGATATGGAGCGTATCGATGCCTGCTGCGAAAAAGGCGTGGAACGCGAGACTTTCTGGGACGGCAATTTCAATCCCATAGCATGCAAGGACATACACGATTTCGATGTTTTTATGGGACACGAGATCGCGCTTCAAATCAAAATTGCTGCGGAAGCGGGCCAAAAGATCGCCATGATCCTGCCGGTGGGTCCGATGGGAATGTATCGCTGGGCGTCGTTCTTTATCAATGAATGGAAGCTGCCCTGCAAGCACGTATACACCTTCAACATGGACGAATGGGCCGACGGCAGCGGAAATACACTCCCCAACAGCAACCCTGCCTCATTTGAATACAGCATGAAAGAGGCTTTCTTCGATAAGCTGGGAAAATATACTGTACCCGCCGGACAGCGGAATTTTGCAACTAAGGATAATCTGCCTACATATCCCGAAAAAATTGCCGGGTTAAAATCTGAGGGCGCCAAGCTCGTATTGGTATACGGTATCGGCAGGATGTGTCATATAGCTTTTTGGGAATCTCATTTTGCCACCGATTATAAAAACGAGGAAGAATGGAAAAAGGCACCGTTCAGACTGGGTGCTCAGCTTCATCCGCTCACGATCGAGCAGAACGCAATAACGAGCTTCAAAAGCAGGACTACCTTGGTCCCATGCCGTGCGAACACGATCGGCCCGGCTCTTTTTCTGCAGGCGGACTATGCAATCGGCGGAGCGGACGGGGCTTTGGGCAGAGGAATGGGCTGGCAGGGAATGAGCTTCCTTACAACGCTTCATTACGGGCCGGATATGCATATTACCTCAACCTTTATACCGACGCTGCCCGGTAAGCTCTTCTATCTGGAAGAACTTGCGGGACCGCTTGTTGCGGAGTGCAATTAGTGTTTAGGGGAATTATCCCGGAAACGTTTGGACCTTACAGGCTGTAATTTGCTCGCCGAAGGCCGCCGAAACCGCTTGCCCTGCAGGATGAGCGCGGCTCGCTCATCCTGCAGGCGCGAGTGCTTAAAAAGGCAGGTGGGACGGCTTGTGTCCGAGCGGCAGAAGGGCATCACGTGTAGTCGTATCGACCGTCTGCAATAAGACAACAGGCATTTATCAGCCGTCGTTCCGTGCGATGGCTTTGGGGAAAGGTGATTTAAAGTGAATAAGGAGAAAGTCGGGATATCTTTCGCCGGGAATATCCTTGTCGATATCGTTAAGACGATAGATTCATATCCGGGTATGGGAATGCTCGCAAATATTTCAGAAGTTTCACAATCGGTTGGCGGCTGTGTTCCCAATACGGGTATTGACCTTGCCAAAATCGATTCCTCCGTCCCGATAAATGCCATCGGCTGCGTTGGAAATGATGACTACGGGCGATATGTTGTTTCAAGGTTAAATGAATACAAAATTGATACCGGACGCATTACCGTTACAGATGATGCGCCCACATCATTCAGCGATGTCATGAGCCTCAAAACCGGGGACAGGACTTTTTTCCACGCCAGGGGCGCCAATGCAAAGTTCTCTCCGGCTCAAATAGACTTATCTGCGATAAACAGCAAGATGCTCCATGCGGGATATATTTTGCTACTTGACGCCTTTGATCAAAAGGACGCAGAATACGGGACCGTAATGGCGCGATTTTTAAAGGCTGTCAGAGACCGGGGTATTAAAACAAGCATTGATGTGGTAAGTGACGATACCGGAGACTACGCTGCGATAGTAAAACCGGCGCTCAAATATACCGATTATGCAATAATCAATGAGATAGAATGCTGCAGGATATGGGGCATTTCGCATCTTAACAAGGGAAAACTGGACGTACCCGCTGTCAAAAGAGCAATGGAGCTGACGCTTGCTTCGGGAGTAAGGGAAAAGGTGATCGTTCACTGTAAGGAGGCGGGCTTTGTCCTTGATAAAAGCGGAAAATTCACACAGACTGCTTCGCTTGTTATTCCAAAGGAAAAAATAAAGGGAAGCGTAGGCGCCGGGGACGCCTTTTGTGCGGGCGCTCTTTACGGGATATATAACGATTTTGATGACGAGCATATTTTAAGATTCGCTTCCGCCGCTGCCGCATGCAGCCTGTTTTCGAAAAACTCGATTGACGGTATGCTTTCTGCCGGAGAAATTGAGAACATGGATCGAATGTTTTCAAGGAAAACTATGTGAGGATGAAACGAAATGTTAGTTAACCTGAACGCTGTTTTACATAAAGCTCAAAAAGAACATTTTGCCGTAGGACTGTTCAATACTGTCGATACAGATTTATTGGAGGCCGTGATAAGTGCGGCGGAGGAAATGAATTCGCCTGTGATCATAGGCACGGCGCAGATACTGTTGCCGTACGGCGAGATGTCGCTTATCGCTCCGTCCGTTATAGCAGCAGCCAAAAGAGCCAAAGTCCCGGTCGTTGTCCATTATGACCATGGCCTTACTTACGAGCGCTGCATAGAAGCGCTGGAGCTGGGATTTTCGAGCATTATGTTCGATGGCTCTGAAAGAGACTACGACGCAAATATAGCGGAAACAAAAGAGCTTGCGAGGGTCGCTCATGCAATGGGTGCTACCATTGAGGGCGAGATAGGTCACGTCGGCGAGGTAATAGCAAACGACGAGATGAAAAGCGATATGTATACGACACCGGAAGAGGCGGCTTCCTATGCAAAGGCTACGGGCGTAGATGCGCTTGCCGTTGCCATAGGAACAGCTCACGGTGAATATAAAACGAAGCCTTGCCTCGATCTGAACAGGTTGGCAGCCATCAGAGCAGCCGTTGACACGCCGCTTGTGCTGCACGGCGGTTCCGGACTTTCAGATGACGATTTCAGGAACACTATAAAAGCAGGCGTCGCGAAGATAAACATATTCACCGATTTATGCGTTACGGGAGAAAAGGCAATGAAAGACGCCATAAACGCCGGCAACTCGTATCTCGATATCAGAAACATTAAAGTGGCGCGCGTCAAGGAAGCCGTAAAAAATAAAATCATGCTTTTCGGCTCGCAGGGCAAAGCATGATATCTCAAAATTGCTTTTTCGGGGACGCTGCTGCTTTCCATGAAAATATTATGCGGAAAAGGCCGAATACTTAAGGGCTCGCGATCGGCAGTTATTCCGGCACTGTGAAAACACTTGTAAAGGAATGGTCACAAACATGCGTAAAGTCAAATGGGGCGTAATCGGGGCCGGAGGTATCGCCGACAGGCGAACGATTCCGGGGATGCTGCTTGCGGATAACTGCGAACTTTCGGCGGTGATGGAGATAGACGAGGCAGTAAGTAAAGCCCTGGCAGCAAAATACGATGCGAAATATTATTATACATCGGCTGATGATTTATTAAGAAATGAAGAAATCGAGGCCGTATATATTGCGTCACCGGTCGCGTTCCATAAGCAGCAGGTGATTGCAGCCGCGAAAGCACACAAGCATGTACTTTGCGAGAAACCGATAGCCGTCAAATACAGCGATTCGGTCGCGGCGGAAAAGGCCTGCCGAGATAACAACATTCTGGCGGCGAGCGGGTTTATGATGCGTTATCATTCTCTGCACCAAAAGATGAGGCAGATTATCGCTGACGGGGAACTGGGACAGATAGTTTCGTGTTCTGTTCAAATGAACTGCTGGTTCCCTGATATTGCGGGCAATTGGCGGCAAAAATTCAAAAACACCGGCGGCGGTGCGCTGATGGATATGGGAATACACTGTATTGACCTTATAGAATATATTCTTGGCTCGAAAACTTTGAAAGTTTCTGCTTTTTGCGATACTAAAACTTTTAATTATGACATAGAAGATTCCGCCAACGTGATGCTTAAAATGGACAACGGCGCGGTCGTATATATAAGCAATAATTATAATATCCCCGATGCCGCGGCTGCGGGACATATCGAGATATTCGGGACAAAAGGCAGCCTGGTGGCAGAAAACACCGTCGGCCAAACGGATACGGGCGAGCTGAAAAGCGTCTTTGCTGATCAGCAGGCATACAGCGCCGGTCAGGAAAGAAAAGCTGCGGCAACCGGAATAACCAGAGCCGACGAAGGAAATCTGTATACACGCGAACTGCAGTCTTTCTCGGACTCGATTATTGACGGTACGGCGGCTGCAGTGCCGTTGGCGGCGGCGGTCAGAAGCCAGAACATAGTCGAAGCAGCATATCGTTCTTCGGCCGGCAATTCGGTATATATCGTCTGCGAATGATTCGCGGCGTGTGTAAATCGGCAGCAAAATCACCGATCCGTGTATTCTGGGCCGAAAAATCCGTCACGAGCCGCCTTAGCCAGGCCGCTTTCAGAGGTACCGCCAGTGATTACAAAAACGGAACCGCGGCACGGTCTTTACCATATGGAGGCGGCAAGGCTCAGAGGCTTCACTTCAGGATAAATACCGGCGCGGCTTCGGACATATAACCCGGCGCAGGCGGGGCCCTGAGCCGGACGGCCGGGAAACTGAACATAAATAACGTCTGTTGGACACGAGTCGCTCAGAGTAAAGAAATAATAATGCCGAGAGCCCGGCCGAGAGCTGTTATGCTGCTCCCGGCCGGGCTCTTTTGCTCGGAAACGCTGCCGACTGCAGATTTCCGAGGCTTGTTATTCAACGCGTTTTCAACTTTGAGGCAATGTAAGCGGCTGCGGGCCGCAAAGACAAGGAGACGGTTAAGCTTTTGCTCCCAGCAGCTTTTTAAGGTCCGCTTCCGGCGTGCTGATCGGGCCGATGTGGTAGTTCTCGACCAGAAAATTCAGTACGTTCGGCGAAAGGAAGGCGGGAAGCGACGGCCCGAGCAGTATATTCTGTATTCCGAGATGGAGAAGCGTCAGCAGTATGCAGACGGCTTTCTGCTCGTACCAGGACAGCACGAAGGAAAGCGGCAGGTCGTTGACGCCGCAGCCAAAAGCCCCGGCGAGCGCGACGGCTACCTGTATCGCTCCGTAGGCGTCGTTGCACTGTCCCATGTCAAGGATGCGCGGCAGCCCTGCCACAGTGCCGAGATCGAGGTCGTTGAATCTGTATTTACCGCAGGCAAGAGTTAACACTATCGAATCCTTCGGAGTCTGTTTGACGAATTCCGTGTAATAGTTTCTGCCCGGTTTCGCGCCGTCGCACCCGGCGACAAGGAAAAAGTGGCTGATTTTTCCGTCCTTTACGGCGTCGACGATGGCGCCGGCGTTCGAGAGAACCGTCTCGCGGCCGAAGCCGGTGGTGACTTCCTGCCCGCCGTTGATCCCGGTAAACTGCCGGTCGTCCGCATAGCCGCCAAGCTCAAGCGCTTTTTCTATCACAGGCGTGAAATCCTTGTCTTCGTCTATATGCACTGCGCCGGGAAACGAGACTTCTCCGGTCGTAAATACGCGGTCGAAGTAACTCGCCTTCGGAGGCATCAGGCAGTTGGTGGTATAAAGGATCGGCGCGGGGATCCCGTCGAATTCCTTCTGCTGATTCTGCCACGCCGTCCCGAAGTTGCCTTTTAGCTGAGGGTACTTTTTAAGCTCCGGATACGCATGAGCGGGCAGCATTTCACCGTGAGTATAGATATTTATACCCTTGCCGCTGGTCTGTTCCAAAAGCAGCTTGAGGTCCTTCAGGTCGTGACCTGTGATCACGATAAACGGGCCTTTTTCGACTTTCAGCGGTACTTTTACGGGAACGGGCGTGCCGTAAGTCCCGGTGTTGGCTTTATCCAAAAGCCCCATGCATTTGAGGTTTATCTCCCCGACCTTCATGACGACAGGCAACAGCTGCTCCATACCGAGCTCCTCGCCGATCGCGGACAGCCCGTCGCAGAAGAAACGGTCGACTTCGTCGTCGTGGTATCCCAAAACGCGCGCATGGCTTGCATAGGCGGCCATGCCGCGAAGGCCGAAAAGGATCAGGGATTTGAGCGAACGGATATCTTCGTTCGCGTCCCAGAGCTCTTTGACGTCGAAATCGCTGTCCGATCCGCAGGAAAGACCGCAGGCGCAGCACGCCGGCACGAGCTTTTTCTTCTCCGAATGCGCCCGGTCTGTCATGGCCCGGATGGCTTCGTCGTCAAAGTTAACGTTGGTGACGGTAGTGAAAAGGCCGTCGATTATGGTGCGGTAGGTGCTGTCGGCAGGCGCGGCGCTTTCTTTTGCGGCGCGCGCGAGACCTATGAGAGCGCCGGTCAGTTCATCCTGAAGATTCGCAGTGTCGGACTTTTTGCCGCATACTCCGGCGCTGCCCTTGCAGCCGGTACAGCCGGCAGTCTGTTCGCACTGAAAGCAGAACATTTTGCTATCCATTATAATTACCTCTTTCTGTTTGTTGCTTTATCCATTCGCACAGAACGGACGCATTGTTGAGTACTTCGTCCTTTGCCGCGTACAGTAACGTTACATCGGACGCTTCGAGTATTGTTTGGCAGGACTTTGCGAATTCGTGCGCTTCTTTGCTGACGTCGAGTTCTTGCCGGTACGATTCCCTGAATTCACCGAACCGTTCCGGCTCGTGAGCGAAGCTCTTTCTCAGCGCGGCGGACGGAGCGACGGATCTGACCCAGGCGTCGAGGTTCGCTGCTTCTTTTTTAACGCCTCTCGGCCAGAGACGATCGACAAGGACGCGGTACCCGTCGGTCTGCGATGGAGAACAATAGATGCGCCTGATTTTGATGGAATTCATTTTTTTCACTCGTTTTCAAACGCAGGAACAATTCCGCAGATGTCTTGCTTCGCTGAATTATATCTCGCGTTGGTCAGCTGCCTTGATTTTCTGGAACCACTATAATATAATTATTTCGTGAAGTATGTTGTCACAACAACAATTATGGAGAAAATTATGGATTATCGATTTTTGACCAATACGATGCTGTTCCGCGGTACGAGCGAAGAAGAAGCGAAAGGCATGCTTAAGTGCCTGGGAACGTTCGAGAGGCGATTTGAAAAGGGCGAAATAATCTATCGGGCCGGAGAATGCGTCAGCAATATGGGACTCGTGCTTTCCGGCAGCGTGAATATTTCCATAGACGACATGTGGGGGAAGAGCACCATTCTCGTTCATGCAGACCCCGGTCAGCTGTTTGCGGAAACTTATGCCTGCATTCCCGGAGAACCGCTGATGGTAAACGTTACGGCCAGCGAAAAAGCCGATATCCTTTTCCTCAACGCCGCGAAACTGATGACGACCTGTAAAAATGCCTGCCCTTACCACAACAGACTGATTCAGAATCTCCTGCAGATATCTGCGGTGAAAAACCTGGCGCTTTCAAGGCGCAGCGTCCATACGTCCCCGAAATCTATCAGGGGACGTCTCGTTTCCTATCTCTCCGAGCAGGCCAAACGCAGCGGCAGCTATCAGTTCACAATTCCGTTCAATCGCCAACAGCTTGCCGAATATCTGGGCGTCGACCGGAGCGCTATGTCCAATGAACTGAGCAAAATGCAGAAGGACGGGATAGTGGACTTTGATAGAAACCGGTTTACGCTGAAACAATGAAAGGGAAAAGCAGAACGGCGTCTGCTTTTCCCTTTTCGCTTCACGGCATAATGAATAACGCGGCGGCCGCCCGGAGCGAATCGCCGCGGATGGCTGCTGCCGGACGCGAGTTGCTTACGCGTACGTTGGCCGCTGTAAGCGGGAACGGGGGCTTATACCGGAGCGAATTTCGCCGGCGGAGCCGCGCTATGACGACCCATGCCGCCGGCGTATTTACGGCGCGGTATCTGATGTTGGATTTGGTAATATTTACGGTTATGAATTGAATAATTCAACGGGTTGTGATAATATATGAACGAATATGTGGGGTGAGATATATGAGCGATGATTCGGTCAAGGAAGTACTCCGCAAATTCTATCGCGTTATCGCAATATTCAGCAGAGATTTCCGTTATCCCGGATATACGCTCAACGACGCGGTAGTGCTTGGCATCGTCGCAAGGCATCCGGGCATCATTGCCAGCAACATCAGCGAATACTGCGCGATCGACCGCGGATATCTGAGCAAAACACTTAAAAAACTCGAAAGCAGAGGACTTGTCGACCGCGAGCTTCAAAACCGCCCGCCGTTTAAAAAGCTGCTGAACGTAACGCCTTTGGGAGTACAGATATATAACGAAATTGAAGAACTCGTCGACAGAAGTGTCGACGAGCATCTGTCGGTATTATCGGATGACGAAATGCGCGGGTTCCAAAACGAAATTTTCGCGCTGCTGCAGTCGCTTAATAAGGTAGTACCCGATTATCCCGACAGCATTAAAAAGGACCGGCCGGACGTCTAAATAGGGACGCCCGCTTTGAGTAGTAATAAAACAGACTTTTTAAAAAATTGCCGCGCGGATTTACTGACGGCGCAGCAGCGGCGGAAAGAGCCTGCATATATGGCGACAGGAAAAATCAATCGCAATTTACTGGTCTATCTGTTGT
>Ga0070399_1005288_pt1 | contig 10146 bp, 8 predicted proteins | sample BioMet4_FD_61217 | JGI IMG/M metagenome (GOLD analysis project Ga0070399, IMG submission 61217) | Microbial communities from bioreactor (seeded with sewage sludge) at LBNL, California, USA - Biofuel metagenome 4 (version 1) | ecosystem: Engineered > Bioreactor > Anaerobic > Unclassified ... | reverse complement strand
CATTAAGATGGATATCGAACTTATCACCCCCATTGCTATTGAAGAAGGCCTGCGCTTTGCTATTCGTGAAGGCGGTCATACCGTTGGTGCCGGTGTTGTAACCGAAATCGATGAATAAATAATCTGCTTGTCAATTAACAACATTAATGTGAGGCCGATTAATTTTGCGGTCTCACATTTTTTCGTTGACAGAAATTGTTAGTTATGTTACGCTATATGGGCGATATTTCGAGAAAAAATGACATTTTGAGTAAGCGAGGTGTAAGAAAATGGCAGCTGGAAACCGTTCTGGTATTACTTTAGCCTGCACTGAGTGCAAACAACGTAATTACCAAACTACAAAAAACAAGAAAAACGATCCCGATCGTATAGAAGTAAAAAAGTATTGCAAATTTTGTAAGAAGCATACTCTGCATAAGGAAACAAGATAATTAGGAGCGATAAAATATGGCAGTGCAACAAACAACAACGGAAATTAAAAAGACAACAGGTGGTTTGATGCCTTTTCTCCGTGATACAAAAAATGAACTGAAAAAAGTTATTTGGCCAACCAGAAAAGAATTAAGTGCCTACACAGTCGTTGTTATTCTTGCCACAGTGTTTGTAGCTTTTGCTCTTTGGATCATTGATGGTGTATTTGCACAATTGTTCCGTTTATTGATGGGAGTGCACTGAGCATGGATGAAAAAAAGCGTTGGTATGTCATTCATACATATTCCGGATATGAAAACAAGGTAATGGCTAATCTTGAGCGTAAAGTTCATTCTTTGGGAATGGAAGACCAGATTTTTAGGGTATTGGTTCCTATGCAGAATGAAATAGACACTAAAGATGACAAACAAAAAGTCGTTGCCAGAAAAGTTTTCCCAGGCTATGTTCTGGTGGAAATGATTGTAGACGATCGTACTTGGTACGCTGTCCGCAATACACCCGGAGTTACCGGGTTTGTAGGAGCGGGTAATAAACCTGTGCCTTTGTCTGATGCTGAAATTAAACACATTCTGGGAGCATTACCTAAGGATGAGGGAGACAACACTCCTGCCGTTCATGTGGAATGCCCTGTTAAGCTGAACCAAATGGTCCGTATCAAGGCCCAAGGTTTTGACGGATGTGTGGGAACTGTAGCGGAGATTAATGATGAACGCCAAAAAGTCAAGGTACTTGTTGAGATGTTCGGCCGTGAAACTCCTGTTGAAGTAGATTATACCCAGGTTGAAGAAGTTGAATAAAAAATATTTTAAAGTTTATAGTAAGGAGGTGTAAATGATGCCGAAAAAAGTAGTTAAAGTAGTTAAACTGCAAGTTCCTGCAGCTAAAGCAACACCAGCTCCTCCAGTAGGACCGGCTCTAGGCCAAGCAGGTATTAACATTATGGCTTTCGTTAAGGATTTCAACGAAAGAACTGCTAAGCAGGTAGGTTTGGTTATTCCTGTAGAAATTACTGTCTTTGAAGACCGTTCTTTCACTTTTATTACCAAGACTCCTCCGGCTGCTGTTTTGCTTAAAAAGGCTGCTGGAATTGAAAAGGCTTCCGGAGTTCCTAATAAGACAAAGGTAGCAACTGTAAAGCGGGACAAAGTTCGTGAAATTGCTGAAAGCAAAATGAAGGACTTAAATGCAGGTAGTGTTGAAGCTGCCATGCGTATGATTGAAGGTACTGCCCGGAGCATGGGTATTACTATTGAAGACTAAGATTTTTTATTAAGTGGGAGGCTAAAAGCCGTTAGACCACAAGGAGGATTTTATTATGTCCAAAGCAGGAAAGAAATACACAGACGTTGCAAAGCTGATTGACCCTAAGAAACTGTATTCCCCTAAAGAAGCAGTTGAATTGATCAAACAAACATCTGTTACAAAGTTTGATAGCACCGTTGAAGCTTCTATCCGTTTAGGTGTAGATCCTAAATATGCGGATCAACAAGTTCGTGGCGCATTGGTACTTCCTAACGGCACCGGTAAATCCAAGACAGTTTTGGTATTTGCTAAAGGCGCTAAAGTTCAAGAAGCACAAGATGCAGGCGCTGATTTTGTTGGCAGCGATGAATTCGCTGAGAAGATTAAAGGCGGCTGGACCGGATTTGATGTTTGCGTTGCTACCCCTGATATGATGGGTGTGGTTGGACGCTTAGGTAAGATTTTGGGACCTAAAGGTTTAATGCCTAACCCTAAAGTCGGCACCGTAACCATGGACTTGAAAAAGGCCGTTGGGGAAATCAAAGCTGGTAAGATTGAGTACCGCACCGATAAAGCCGGTAACGTACAAACCTCTATTGGTAAGGCATCCTTTGATGCTGAAAAACTTTTACAAAACTATTTAACATTGGCTGAAACTCTTATCAGAGTAAAACCATCCGGTGCTAAAGGTCAATACATGAAGAGCATTACCTTGTCCACAACCATGGGACCTGGCATTCACATTGATGTATTGAAAGCTACCAATAAACAATAATCAAATAGAAAATGACCGTCGGACCGTAGACAGTGGGTGCATTAGCCTAACGATTAATAATCGCCTGCCCAGGTCGGAGAAGTATACATATACGACCTCCGGCTGTGTGCCGAGAGGTCTTTTCATTGATTAGATAAATTCTAAACAAGGAGGTGTGTAATCGATGCATGAAATAAGACCTGAAAAAGCTCAAAAAGTTGCTGAGATTAAAGAATTATTAACAGGCAATAAGGGAATTATCCTTGTAAACTATTGTGGTTTAACTGTAGCAGAAGATACTGCTATGAGAAGCGCATTACGTGAAGCAGGTGTTAAATACTCTGTTGCTAAAAATACTTTTATCCGTATTGCAGCTAAAGAAGTAGGCATTGAAGGATTTGATCCTTTCCTGGAAAATAACACGGCAGTTGCTGTCAGCGATGATAACCCTGTTGAGTTAGCAAAAATTATTGTGAAGTTTGCAAAAACCCACGAGAAATTAGTTGTTAAAGCCGGTTTCTTAGATGGAAAATTGCTTTCCATGGACGAAGTTCACGCTTTGGCAGAACTTCCTTCCAGAGAAGAATTGCTGGCCAAGATGCTTGGCAGCATGCAAGCTCCTATTTCCGGATTGGCAAATGTACTGCAAGGTACCATTCGCAATTTCGTTTATGTCCTGGACGCTGTACGGGAAGCTAAAGAAAAACAATCTGCATAAGCAGTTTGTCACAAAAAAATGGGCATAGCCCAAATATTAAATTAAAAACTTGGAGGTATTTATTATGAATAAAGATCAAATTATGGAAGCCATTGAAAACATGACTGTTTTGGAATTAGCTGACTTGGTTAAAGCTTTAGAAGAAAAATTCGGTGTTAGCGCTGCTGCTCCTGTAGCTGCTGCTGCTCCCGCTGCTGCTGCTGCTGCAGAAAAGACTGAATTTGATGTTGTTTTGACCGATGTAGGCGCAAGCAAGATCAACGTTATTAAAGTTGTTCGTGAAATCACCGGCTTAGGCTTGAAAGAAGCTAAGGCTTTGGTTGATGCTGCTCCTAAAGCTATTAAAGAAAAAGCTAGCAAGGCTGATGCTGAAGATGTTAAGGGTAAATTGGAAGCTGCCGGCGCTAAGGTTGAATTGAAATAGTTTAAGAACGCAGATATTCACTCATCTGCGTCGTCAGAGGCAGTGGCCGAGCACTGGGATGAACAGAAATGTTCTATCCCATCGCTCGTCTACTGCCTCTTTCTGGCATCTGAGCAAATTTCCCCGTTCTTTTGGTTAGACCTAAGCCTAAATCTCGCCGCTATTAGGATTAAGTGCTTAGGTATCCGCCTGCTTTTATCTGGACACCATGCGTAAGGTGTACACACAAAAAAAGGCTAGGGGGGGTCCCCTCTCATGAGGAGATTATCCCCCTAGGCCTTTCGGCAGTATTGCTATTCAGTTGTGTTAAAGCAAAGAAGCAAGGAAAAATTGCCCCTCCATATAATAAATGTCCGCAGACAGGGTAAATGTGCAAAAAAAATACTTAAAAAAGATTGACGTTGCATTTGACATAAGTTAATTCATGTGTTATAATGACTTCCCAATGATTTTTAAAAAAATAAACAGGTATCGCGAGTGCTCAGTGGTTGAACATCGCGTTCCCGCTCACGAAAAGGAGATGGAGCACGATAGCTAATCTGAGAATACACAAGGCTTTTAAAATTATATTTAACTTATAATTTAGAAGACCTTGTATTTTTATGCTCCATTTTGGGTAAAAAATATATTTAAAGAAGAGGAGTGAGAGGCAACATGTTCAAACCGGTTGAAACTGGTGACAGATTTAGGTACAGTTATGCACGTATCAATGAAATACTGAAAATGCCACATTTAATTGACCTTCAGAACAAATCTTATGAATGGTTTATTAAAGAAGGATTAAAAGAAACTTTTAATGATATTTCTCCTATTAAAGATTTCTCCGATAATCTTGAATTATATTTTAAAGGATTTTCTTTGGGAGATCCGAAATTTGATTCAGAGACCTGCAAAGATAAGGATATTACTTATGCAGCGCCTCTGAATGTTGACGTTCGCCTGCTTTACAAAGAAACAGGTGAAATTAAAGAGTCCACGGTATTTATGGGGGATTTCCCTCTGATGACACCTACAGGGACTTTCGTTATTAACGGGGCTGAACGTGTTATCGTTAGTCAGCTGGTTCGTTCTCCCGGAGTGTATTACGATAAGACAATGGACCCCATGGGTAAATTTCTCTATGGGACTACTGTCATTCCTAACCGTGGTGCCTGGATTGAATATGAAACAGATTTAAATAATATTATTTATGCACGTGTGGACAGAACAAGAAAACTGCCTGCCACTGCACTGCTCAGAGTTATGGGTCTTCCTACCAACGACGATATTATCGCCTGCTTTGGGGAAAATCCCTTCTTAGTTGCTACCTTGGCTAAAGATACTACCAAGAACGAAGAAGATGCCATGCTGGAAATCTACAAGAAACTCCGTCCCGGCGAACCTGCCAACTTGGAAAATGCCGAGCAATTAATCAGAAATACCTTTTCAGATAACAGACGCTATGACCTGGCTAATGTTGGCCGTTATAAAGTTAACAAAAAAATGGGCTGGCGCCAGAGATTATTTGGCAAAGAATTAATGGAACCTATTTGCGCTGTAGGTGAAGATGGCAAAAAAGGTGCTGTTATTTTAAAGACAGGCACCGTTATTGATGATGCTGCCATTGAAAAGCTGGAAGAAAGCAAAATTTATAGCAAACCCGGTCATGCTTCCGCCGTTGTTAAACTAATGGAACAACCGGAAAAAATCATTTTTACCACTGACATCAGTCCTAAACTGAGAACTATTACTTCTGATGATGTAATTGCCTCTTTCAGTTATTTATTGAACTTGATTGATGGTATGGGTGAAAAAGACGATATTGACCATTTGGGCAATCGTCGTATCCGCTGCGTAGGCGAACTGCTGCAAAATCAGTTCCGTATCGGTTTAGCCCGTATGGAGCGTGTTATCAGAGAACGTATGACCATTCAGGATGTAGAGGTTATTACTCCTCAGGCTTTGATTAACATTCGTCCTGTTGTTGCCGCCATTAAAGAATTCTTTGGCAGCAGCCAGTTGTCCCAGTTCATGGATCAGAACAATCCTTTGGCTGAATTAACCCACAAACGTCGTTTGTCTGCCTTGGGGCCCGGTGGTTTGTCCAGAGAAAGAGCCGGTTACGAAGTTCGTGACGTGCACCATTCTCACTATGGCCGTATGTGTCCTATTGAAACTCCTGAAGGACCTAACATTGGTTTGATTGGTTCTTTGTCTACTTATGCTGTAATTAATAAATACGGATTTATTGAAACACCTTATCGCCGTGTTGATAAAAGACACAAAAAAGTTACTGACGAAATTGTTTATTTGACTGCTGATGAAGAAGACAATTACATTATCGCTCAGGCCAATGAACCATTGAAAGAAAATGGTGCTTTCGTTAATGACCGTGTTATCGCCCGTGATAAAACAGATGTGCTTTCTATTTCTCCTGAGAAAGTAGATTTTATGGACGTATCTCCTAAACAGGTTGTGTCTATTGCTACTGCTTTGATTCCTTTCTTGGAAAACGATGATGCTAACCGTGCTTTGATGGGTGCTAACATGCAGCGTCAGGCTGTGCCTTTGCTGAATCCTAAGGCTCCTATTGTTGGTACCGGTATGGAATACAAGGTAGCTGTTGACTCCGGTGTCTGCATTCTAGCTAAGAATGCCGGTACTGTGGAAAGCGTTAGCGGAGATAAGATCGTTGTACGTAATAAAAAAGGCACTTTAGATGAATATAGAGTATTGAAATTCAAACGTTCCAACCAAAGTACCTGTGTTAACCAAAGACCTATCGTCTTCAAGGGCGATAAAGTTGCTAAAGGCCAGGTTCTGGCTGATGGACCGGCTACAGATCATGGTGAATTGTCCTTAGGTCGTAATGCTATTGCAGCATATATGCCTTGGGAAGGTTATAACTATGAAGATGCGGTACTCCTTAGTGAAGATTTAGTTAAGGAAGATGTCTTTACTTCTATTCATATTGAAGAATATGATTGCGATGCTCGTGATACTAAATTAGGACCTGAAGAAATCACCAGAGATATCCCTAATGTATCTGAAGAAGCTTTAAAAGATTTAGATGAAGATGGTATTATCCGTATTGGTGCAGAAGTACGTCCCGGTGATATTCTGGTTGGTAAGGTTACGCCTAAGGGAGAAACCGAACTAAGCGCGGAAGAAAGATTAATCAGAGCTATTTTCGCTGAAAAAGCCAGAGAAGTCAGAGACAGTTCATTAAGAGTTCCCCATGGAGAATCCGGTATTATTGTCAGCGTAAAAATTTTCACCAGAGACAATGGGGATGAATTGCCACCTGGGGTAAATAAACAAGTTCGTGTTCACATAGTACAAAAGAGAAAGATTTCCGAAGGGGATAAGATGGCAGGCCGTCATGGTAATAAGGGCGTTGTTTCCCGTATTCTGCCTCGTGAAGATATGCCCTTCCTGCCTAATGGTGAACCTGTACAGATTGTGCTGAATCCTTTGGGCGTACCTAGCCGTATGAATATAGGACAGGTTTTGGAAGCTCATTTAGGCTGGGCTGCTTTGGCTCTAGGTCTTAAAATAGAAGCAGGCGATCCTAATATTGGCAAGGAACTGGCTAAAGCCGGTTATGATACAAAGAAATATGGTATGCCTCAGACTATAGACCATGCTGTTCACGTAGCTGTGCCTGTATTTGATGGTGCCAGAGAAGAAGATTTGACCAAGACCATGGCTTTGGGCGGTATTGCCCCCAGCGGCAAGACTGTCTTGTATGATGGTCGTACCGGTGAACCCTTTGATAACGAAGTAACCGTAGGCGCTATTTACTACTTAAAGCTTCACCATTTGGTTGCAGATAAGATCCATGCTCGTTCTACCGGCCCGTACTCTTTGGTTACCCAGCAGCCTTTGGGTGGTAAAGCTCAGTTCGGTGGTCAGAGATTTGGTGAAATGGAAGTTTGGGCTTTGGAAGCTTACGGCGCTGCTTATACTTTGCAGGAAATCTTGACGGTTAAATCCGATGATGTGGTTGGCCGTGTAAAGACCTATGAAGCAATCGTTAAAGGCGAAAATATTCCTGAACCCGGTGTTCCTGAATCCTTTAAGGTATTGGTTAAAGAAATGCAGAGCATTGGTCTGGATATTAAGGTCCTGGACGAAGACGGTGAAGAGATTCCTCTGGATGATGAGGATGAAGATATCGGCGTAGGTGATATTGCCAGAGAAATGGAATTAGATATGAAGGGCGAAATGCCTCCTACGGAAGATGGCAACAAGAGTGCATCTCAGGAAAAACTCGATAATGAGCCATCCGATGATGAAGATATAGAGAAGGAAGAAAGTCCCGAAGGATTTGACGTAATCGCTGATATTGGCAATATGGATTTACCCGATGATGACGATTCCAAAGATTCTAAATAGGAAGGAGTGACTATTCTTGTTAGATGTTAATAAATTTGATTCAATGCGTATAGGACTGGCATCTCCCGAAAAGATCAGGGAATGGTCCCATGGCGAAGTAACAAAGCCGGAAACAATTAATTATAGAACATTGAAACCTGAAAGGGATGGTCTGTTTTGTGAAAGAATATTCGGGCCAACCAAAGACTGGGAATGCCACTGCGGCAAATACAAGCGCATCCGTTATAAGGGTGTAGTTTGTGATAAGTGCGGCGTAGAAGTTACCAGGGCCAAGGTCCGTCGTGACCGTATGGGTTCTATAGAACTGGCAGCTCCTGTTTCTCACATCTGGTATTTCAAGGGTATTCCTTCCAGAATGGGTGCTATTCTTGATATAGGGCAACGAGCTCTGGAAAGAGTTTTGTATTTTGCCAGCTATATAGTTCTGGATCCGGGAGAAACTAACTTAGTTAAGAAGCAACTCCTTTCTGAAGCAGAATATGTGGAAAAGCTGGATGAATATGGTGATACTTTCAGAGTTGGTATGGGCGCAGAGGCCATCAAAGAATTACTGAAAGAAATTGACGTAGAATCTTTGGCCAAAGAATTAAGAGCGCAAATTAAGACTGAGACCAGTATGCAGAAAAAGCGTAATATTGTTCGTCGTCTGGATGTTTGCGAAGCCTTTATGAAGAGCGGCAATAAACCGGAATGGATGATTTTGGATGTTGTTCCTGTTATTCCTCCCGATTTGAGACCAATGGTTCAATTGGACGGCGGTCGTTTTGCCACTTCCGATCTGAATGATTTGTACAGAAGAGTTATCAATCGTAATAATCGTTTAAAGAGATTACTGGAACTTCAGGCTCCTGACATTATTATTCGTAATGAAAAACGTATGCTCCAGGAAGCAGTAGATGCCCTGATTGATAACGGCCGTCGCGGCCGTGCCGTAACCGGCCCCGGCAATCGTCCTTTGAAGTCATTATCTGATATGCTTAAAGGCAAGCAAGGTCGTTTTCGTCAGAATCTATTAGGTAAACGTGTTGACTATTCAGGCCGTAGCGTTATTTGCGTAGGTCCTGAAATGAAGATGCACCAATGCGGCCTGCCTAAAGAAATGGCTTTGGAACTGTTTAAACCTTTCGTTATGAAACGTTTGGTGGAAGACGGTACTGCCAATAATATCAAGAGTGCTAAGCGTATGGTAGAAAGAGCCAACAATGCTGTATGGGATGTTTTGGAAGATGTTATTAAAGAACATCCGGTACTGCTCAACCGTGCTCCGACTTTGCATAGACTGGGTATTCAGGCTTTCGAGCCAATTCTGTCAGAAGGCAGGGCTATTAAACTTCACCCTCTGGTTTGTACTCCTTACAATGCAGACTTTGATGGTGACCAGATGGCTGTCCATCTGCCTTTGTCCGCTGAAGCTCAGGCTGAGGCCAGAGTCCTCATGATGTCCGTTAATAATATTCTGGCACCTAAAGATGGCAAGCCTATTACCGTTCCTACTCAGGATATGGTACTTGGCGCTTACTATCTGACCATTTTCAAAGATGGTGCTTTTGGTGAAGGCAAGCGTTTCAGCAGCTTTGATGAAGTAAGAATGGCTTATTTCCACAAGGCAGTTGCTTTGCAGGCCAAAATCAAAGTATTGGTTCCTAATTCCGAAATCTATCCTGAAACTTCTAACGAAGGCTTTAGCTTAGTAACTACTTCCATGGGTAATATTATTTATAATGATGAACTTCCTCTGGAACTCCGTTACTATTCTAAACAAGAGGATGGACATTGGCTGTTAGGCAAACTGATTGATAAAAAAGAATTGGGCCGCTTAGTTGCCAAAGCTCATAAACTATATGGTAATTTCGGGACTGCCCAGGTTCTGGATACTGTTAAGAAATTAGGTTATGATAATGCTTGTAAAGCAGGTATTTCCATAGCTGTTTCCGATATTAAGATTCCTAAGGAAAAAGCAACGATTTTGGCTGCTGCCGAAAAAGAAGTAGATAAAGTCGAAGGCTTGTTCCGTCGTGGTTTAATGAGTGCCGATGAACGTTATCGTAAGGTTATAGATCTTTGGAATAAGGCTACTGATGATGTAACTAAAGCTTTGATGGGTACAACTTTGGACAAGTTCAATCCTGTATTCATGATGGCTAATTCCGGTGCCCGTGGTAACGTACAGCAGATTCGTCAGCTGGCAGGTATGCGTGG
>Ga0070399_1005283_pt1 | contig 10157 bp, 4 predicted proteins | sample BioMet4_FD_61217 | JGI IMG/M metagenome (GOLD analysis project Ga0070399, IMG submission 61217) | Microbial communities from bioreactor (seeded with sewage sludge) at LBNL, California, USA - Biofuel metagenome 4 (version 1) | ecosystem: Engineered > Bioreactor > Anaerobic > Unclassified ... | reverse complement strand
TTTCAAATCAAGGAAAGCATCATAGGCGAAGTCCATGCTCATTTTTTCCAGTTTGGCATAGTCATCCACAGCAATGTTCGGTACAGCTCTTACCGACAGGCGTGAGGCTTCATCCAGAAATACGTCCATGATCTTTTTCCCGGCCATCGGGCGCAGTACAAAGTTTTCATTCACAAATATCGGAATGATTCGCTGGTCGCTATCCTTGTCAGTCAGTGAAAGTTCCCACAGCATGAAAAAACCGGCTTCGTTTGGGAAATTCTTAATACCTACGGACAGGAGCGGGGAAAGCCGGTCCTGCACAATATCTGGGCTCAGATGCTGAGTCACCCTCGTATCATTAATGCCTACCCGGTCGATCAATGTCATTTCATTGCCCTGCCAGTTATCATAATAGGCAAGCAGCTTTTTCAATGCAGATTCGACATCAAAATCCGATTCCTGCCCGACGAGCTTGGTCAGGTCCTTCTCCTCGCGGATTACGTCCTTATATTTTTGGGCGTTGGCTACCTGCTGCTTCATCTCCGACTCAACCGGATAGAGCGCTTCAGTAATCTTAGACGGATGGCTGATAGAACGCATGTAGACATCCGTAAAGTCGCACTCAGCTACTTCGCTGTCAAGTACATCGGAATACTTGTCAACGCCCATTTCTTTCAAAATGACCGACAGCTTTTCTTCAAGGACCTGCCTCACTCTGTTTTCGACGGTATCCTCGATGATGAAGTTATAAATATGTACATCGCGCTTCTGGCCGATACGGTCAGCGCGGCCGCACCTCTGCTCAATCTTCATCGGATTCCAGGGAAGATCATAGTTGATGATGATATTGCTGAACTGAAGGTTCAAACCTTCGCCGCCTGCGTCAGTCGAAATGAAAATGTTGGCGCGGTCGCGGAAGTCCTGCAGCGCAATATTGCGCTCATCAATACTCATGCTGCCATTAAGAGCTGACACAGTATATCCGCGTCCGATCAGGATTTTCTGCAGATATTTCTGCGTGGCAACGAACTCTGTGAAAACGATGATTTTCTGGTTGGCGTCCTCGCTTAAAATGCTGTCGATGGTATCCAGCAGAGTTTCAACTTTAACATCCGTGTGCTGGAATTCGGCCTGCTTAGCGACAGATATAATCTGCTGCAGTTCGGCTATTTCCTCATCGTTGTCCAGAGAAATAGCTTCAAGTGCTTCCTCAACGCCGTCCTCGATGTTGAGCTCGTCGAGGTCCTCTTCAGTCAGACTCCCAATCTTTGTGGCCTGATCCTGCAGCACTTTCAAACGCCGTTCGAGGCTTTGCCGGACGGCTGCCGTGCTGCTTGTGACCATGCGCTGCATGATAATAAGCAGAAAGATAAGGCACATGTTCTTCTTCCGGTTTCGCAGCGCCTTGTTGTAGGTCTTGGAAACATAAGCGGTCACCATTTTATACAGCTCGCGCTGCATTGTATGGCGCTCATCCCAATTCAAAGCTACCAGATTCGTGATGCGGTTTTTGAAGAGCTTATTTCCGTTATTGTCGATGGCTTCACGCTTTTCCGTGCGAATCAAGTATGGAGCTACCTGCTCCTTTACGATGGACTTGGCATTAGGGAATGCCTGCTCATCCAGCAGCCGGACAAGCCGCAGAAACGGCTCTGTCTTGCCATTGTGCGGCGTAGCCGAAAGCAGCAGCAAATAGGGGCTTGCCTGCGAAAGCAGATATCCCAATTTATAGCGTGCCACCTCGCTGGTGGACCCGGCAACACGATGAGCCTCGTCGATGACGATCATGTCCCAGCCGCTGTTGATGATGGAATAAATCCGCTCCTCGTTATATTTCTCGACACGTTCATCCGTCCAGCCGGCGTGCTTTTCGATTGGCTTGATAGAGTCCATCGGAGATATGACCTGATCGTACTGCCCGTAAACATCCTCGCTGTCTGTCAGGCGTCGAATGGTATCGAAATCTGACGGCAGGATAATGTTGAACTTCTCATGGAATTTGTCCTGCATTTCCGCCGCCCACTGGGTCACCAGACCGGTAGGGCAAACGACGAGAACACGTCGCACGAGGCCACGTGCTTTCAGCTCCTTGATCACCATTCCGGCTTCGATGGTTTTTCCGAGGCCGACTTCATCGGCGAGTATATAGCGGATCGTATTATGCTCCATTGCCCGGTTGAGCACATGAAGCTGGTGCGGAAGCGGAATAACCCCGCTGGCCAATGAAGACAACAGTCCGCCAGCCGTCTCGTTTTTGATTTTGCAGAGCAGCGTCACATACCGGAGATAGTTTTCGTCGTAGGTATTGGTGCCATTGTCAGTATTCAATTGATCTTCGGTTGCCTTGTAGACCTTACCGGTTGCCGGATTGAAAACACGGTAGGATATGTAACCCCATGCTTCGATCCGGTCCAAGACCTGAACGCTGGCACCTGCTGTTTTGTCGAAAACAAAATCTCCGGTTTTCAGCATATTTCTTCCTCCAGTTACAAATTACACACGTCCCAGGCTGATATCGTAGTACATGAGCAAATTCTGGTCCTCCTGAATCGTTTCTTCCGGAAGGCGCTCTGCCACCGAAACAATAGTTACATAGTCCTTGTCTTTCCAGAGCTTCGCAAAGCCCGCGCGGACGGCCTCGGAGCGGAATACCTTCAGCTTGCCTTTGGTGGACAAATACTCCTGAAATTCCTTAAGCAAATTCTTCTCACGCAGCTTTGCAATATCGCCGCTCTTGGTAAGGTCCGGAATATACCATTTCCCGTTTTCATCCTTAAGGAAGTTTTCTTCGAGAATTACCAATAATTCCGGCATTTTTTCGCGTTTGTCGACGGCTTTACATTCCTGCATAAACTTTGGCATCAAATTTGCATAAGTCTGTGGGCCTAAGCCGCTGCACTCGTCCAGTTGCTGATACAACCATCCTATAGCAGATTTCTCATCTGACACAAACAGGGAAAATTGAACATTCTGCATACCACATGATGAACGTGCTAAATCGTACTCATTTACCTGGTTTGACAGAAAATACATATTGTCACGTTTTAAGAACTTTTCATCAAGCCCTTTATAAAAATCTGTCGCATCCATAGGAACAGATATCCCGTGCATAATATGATATGCAACCATCCTGTCCCACAACAGAAATGCTTGCCTTTCTGTTAGAAATTCGATCTCACCACCTCGTTTTACAGCTACAGGTAAATTGGATAAATGTGATCTTACAAAGTCCCAAGCAGTCTCCTCAGTACCTGCATTCTTGATAAATGCTCTACTGAAACTTTCTTCAGGTTTATATGCCGAAATGACAAGATCTTGTTTTACCGCAGATGTCGTTGTCACCTGTTTAAAACTGCCTTGCTTTTTATCTAATGTTCGCACATCAGCAATAACAAAGCCAGCCCGTAAAAGGGCTTCTTGAATTGCATTCCACACACTGTTTTTAGAATTATGAAATTCCACAGTCATCCAATGATTCGGCTTTAAGATTCTATTGAACTCTGTGAAACACTGAGTCATTAATTCTTGATACTCCGGAAGACCTTTGTGCTGAATATTATTACAAATTGCTTCTTGTTTGCTATCAGTTACAATTTTCAACCATGCTTCCCACAAAAAGCTCAATTCAGAATAGTTTATATTAGCTCCAAAGGGAGGATCGGTAAAAATATAGTCTATCGAGTTATCAGGTATAGGTTCCTTCGTCGAACTATTAGTTGAAACAATGCAGTCGGGCCCTTTATAGTTAACCGCTGCCTTATATATCATTTCAGCTTTATTCTGTAAAAGGTTTGCTATATTGTTTTCTTGGTTAAGCGCAGGAATATACAAGGTGCCCGTTACAATACCGCCTTTTCCATCCGTGCGATATTTATACATCTTAGAGGCATTTTGTAATACAGAAGTAAAAATAAAGCGCTGTTTGTTGGTCTCAAGAAGCGAGAAAATATATGCTAAATAAAGAAGATTTCTCTTCGTATATAGTTGATGCACATAATAAATGCCATTTGAACGTTTGGGCTGCTCGGTATTATATCCTTCAGGCAACATAGCTATTGGATGCCAATATGGGATTTTCATGCTGTCTATCTTCTTTATAAGGTCAAGATCATTTTGGTCTGGCTTTTTTGTATAACGTTTCCCGCAATATGTGTAATTGATAAGAACAGGTATTTGTTTGGTTAACGTTACACTTTTGTCTAATGATGTATCGAAAACAATATCTTTAGCTCTTTCACAGCTTGCCTTATTTAATTGCGCACTACAATTGGGGCACTTGAATTTATCGTTGATACTTCCATTTTGAAGATCTACGGCTTCATCCCAAAAAACTACTTCTTGCCCGCAATTCGGGCAAATGTAAACATCTGACCATACCACATAATTGATCCGTCCTTTAGCAGATGAGAAAAAAGAAGATGTGTCACTTGAATGATGTTCAGTTTCATATAACCAGCCAAGCTCTTTGTCTGCCTGTTCAAGTATTTCTTCAAAGGATGACTTAAGGCTAAATGCATCCGTTGATGTAACATAGTTGCTACTAATAAATGTTGCAGCCGGAGCTAAATCATTTATTATTGCGCGTCTAACACCAAAATTGATATCACCTCGTATTTCTTGACGTAGTTCATACTGCATACTGGCATCGGCAATTCCACACATCTGAGCAGCAACGCCGGTCATGCCGGTACCACAAAAACCGTCAAACACGACATCACCCGGTTCAGTATAGTGTAGTATATAACGCATTATGGCCTTATGTGGTACTTTAGTATGATAGGCATGAGCCATATAAATGGGGTCGGCTTTGCCTTCACTAACATCAGCAGCAAATGGCTCGCGATGGTATTTTGCCTTTTTCTCATCATATGGAACGCCATGTTCTTTAATAAACTCTTCAAGAAACGGGTTCGGGCATGCCGTATAAAATGGTGCGTCGGAGAGCGCAATGATGTCCTCGTCGCTGCCAATTGGAAAGCCTTCAATATTGCGGACCTTGTCGATGTCCGCTTTTGTCAGTTTTCTGCGTTCCATGTTATTCCTCGCTTTCTCTTCTCTTGACAACAATTCGGAGCGTCGCCGCGTCCTTGCCGGCTGTGTAGGCCGAAACAATCTCGCTCAGTTTTGCCTTAAACGTCGCCTCATCCAGCGGCGGGAGCTCGTCCAGCTTTTGTACCAGATCTTCGACAATAATGACCACCGGCTCATAGTTTTTCAGAAGCGCAACGATGCTCTTGACGAAGAAATCGTCCACGCGCTTAGGAAGCGTTCTGCTGGAAATGAATTCATCAACGACCTTGGCCTGTGCGTCAGAGAGATATTCTTTCTGGTTCAGTACCAACGGATCGGAAATGGTATCCAGCAGAACTTTTGTCCATTCGGCCACCAGCGCGTCGATGCGGTTTTCAATGTTATCGAGCTGTCCGTAGGTGTTCTTTGCCTTGTCTTCCAGATTGAATCTGCAGTGCGGGCAAATCGAGCTGCTCTTCAGTTCGGTCGGCGTCAGATCATAGCAGACCTTGAGCGATGCCAAATCTTGCTCGATCTCCGCCAACTTTGCAGAGGACAGAATTTCGATGGTACGCAGCTTCCGCAAGTTTGACAGAGCAATACTCTCCTGAATCTTGCCGCGGCGCTTTGCATCCTCGATGCCAAGGCGCTTCTTTTTATGCTCATCAAAGTAGATGGTGATGTATTTTTCTTTGATTTTTTCCAGCTCGGCACAGACCTTTTGCGCTGCGGCCTCGCCGGTGGTTCCATTCATGATGCAGTCGCGTGTTTCGCGGAACGACGCTTTTACATTTTCAATCTCGGATTTCAGCGAAGCGCCAAGATCGATGAACTCAATGTCCGCGATATACTTTACAACGTCTCCACAGTCGCGCTTGAAGGCCATATATTCCGGAATGATCTGCAGAAGCGCGATCTTCTTGCCCAGTTCCTCGACTTGATCGGAAGTGAGACTGAAATTGTTCAGCTTAGCCGGTGTATTAAAACGAGCGCCGTAATTGCTGAATTCGTCCTTCACCGCCGTGCAGGCAGACCGCATGAGCTGAATCTGCTGCTGATTGGCAAGCGGCTCGCCCCACAGGTCAAAGCCTTCGGTGAGCTTCCGCTCCAGCAGAACCGCATTATTGCAAAGCTCCTGCGCTCTCTTGCAAAGGTCGGTAACTCCTTTTTCACGGTCGTTCGGGTTATCCAACAGAGCCGGATTCAGCTGAATTAGGTCAAAGAGCTTCTTCAGTTCAGCCATTGAAATCTGAGCGGGCTTCGAGAGATATTTGAATTCATACAAGTCCGTCGCGGAGATCTTCGGCACCTTGTCCAGAGTGGATGCAGTAATGGTTTCGCCGTTCTTCAGCGTGATTACAGCGTAGCCTGCATATACCATTGAGAGGAAAATGACCGGCGTAAAAATATGCCAGATACGGAACTTCTTATCGATTTGCCAATAAAGGCCCTGCGGCTCGAACAGATCGGAAAAGTTGAGAACGCCTTGCTGCGGAAGCGCCTTCACCTGATCAATATAGAAAGCGGCGTATTTGGAACCTTCCGGGCGGATTTTCTCGCCGTCCAGCACGCCGAAACTCTGCAGCATAAGCGCAGACTGCTGGGTCTTTCTACCCGCAAAGTGGTCGAAAGCGACACGAGCATTGTCAGCCATATTTTTGCGTGTAATCTTTGTCTTCATGACCGGAAATTCTGGATAGATGCGGTCGAAATAGCCGTCAAGGCAGAGCGATGCCGCAAGGTCCATCGTATCGTTGAAGGTGTAATCCCGGTTGTAGCGGCCTTTCAGAATTTCTATCAGCTGATGACGCTCTTTGTTGTAGACAACATCAAAGCAAGTATTCTTGTTTTCACTAAGGTGTTTTACCAGTTTCTTGCGCAGCAATCCGGCCTTTGCAAGATAGGATTCCTTGTCTTTACCTTCGCTGATGCCAGCCAGGCTGTTTGCCGCAGAATAAAGCGATAGTGTTTCATGGAACTCGTCATTGGACTTGAAGTAGAAGTAAACTTCGTCTTCTTTATCATTTCTGGTTGCATTGTCATTTCCATACGGCGGCATGACATGAATATAGAAATCACGTTCCGGCTGAGCCGTACTCCTTTCACCAGGCAGCCCCATAAAGAGATAGCCTTCACGGAAAATGTTATGGCTGTCCCAGTTCAGATCATGCTCATAGATTTCAAATCCAGGGACGTATTGCTTTTTGTCCCATTCAAGGCAACTATATACGACCTGATAAAAGTAACGGTTCAGTTCTCCCATTGCAAGCAGAGAGGCTTTTTGCTTTATCTTCTCGTCATAGTCCACGACCTTATCGACATCAATATAATACTGTCCGTTGCTTTCATTGCAGATAATGAACTGGCCGGAGACAGTCTTCATGATCTCACGCAGCGTAGCTTTTACAGCGCCGAGCAAAAAGTCCGAATCATTTTCCGGCATGGTAAGGTACAAGCACAAATCATCCTTGAGATTTTCAGCAGTCAAACCAAACTGGACATCCAATCCGTTTGTAGTCAAGCGATGAACGCTCAAAGCGTAGATGATTTTTATAGCCAGCGGTTTATAGGCGGGCTTAGGGAACGCATGCAAAATAATATTTTCAAGTTTTTCACTGGCATCCAAAACCCTACGCACATCAGGGTCAGTGCGAAGCATGGATGCCTGCTTGATTTTTGTCCAATAATCATCAAAAGAAATGACACCCGGCTCATTTTCGGGCAACTCCTTATCGAACACTTCCTTTATTGCAGCGGAAATATTCTTCAGGATATGGCGATTTTCGATCAGGTAGACCTTATTGAAAACATCAATGTAGGCAGGATGAATTGGGAACATCTCGACAAATTCATCCATCCGATTTCCCATTCCAGCGTACAACGAACTGAATTTTTCAAGGTGCGCACGAATCATGGCCTTTTGCTCGGGTGTCTTTTGAAGTATCCTCTCTGAAACAACGTAGGACGTGTCCTCCTTTGCAATGATCATCTCTGTAATGCGATCATGCACATGGCCCAATGTCGTTGCAACGAAGCCAAACTTGGGATTGTCAAAGAGTTTTTCCTGCATACCGAACATAACGCGCAGGTTGCTCTTGGAAGACATTTCACCAAGAATTCTGATGAACTCCAGATCAAGCACGATCTGGCGCTCGTCTCGTGAAGTCAGGTAATTGAGTAGCTCATCAATAACTATGAGGTAGCCACGATCAGGGTACTTACTGTTGAAGGCCATCATCATATCGGAGACAAGCTTTTTGTTGTCCTTAACCGCATTGAGGTCAGGAATGGTAAAGTCGATGCCTCGTTTGTCAAAGTCATCTTCGATAAAGCCAAATACAATATCACGGAGAGGCATAGTTACGCCAGTAAGTTCAAAGCGAAGTACCTCGAATTTTCCGGCGATACACTTTGCCTCTGCGGCAAATTTCTTGTTTTGCAAATATTGCAGGTTGTCTGCATCATTTGCGATAGCGGAAATGACCGACATCAAGTGAGATTTACCGGTGCCGTAATTACCCACAATCAGTATGCCCTTGTTGTTTATAACTTCATCCATCTGGAGCTGCTCGATAACGTTTTGCTTCAGACTGTCAGCCATTGTATCTGACATGATGTAGGTCTTAACGTATTCGCGGGCTTTATTGGCGTCATCGGCTGCGTTAATTTGAATCGTATCCTCAATAGGATGGAAGTTAATCAATTCCGAGTATCTCATAATTTTCTCCTCTCAGTTTATACGATGCATGTGATATCGTAGTCACTAATGTTGTATGACTTATAATCTGGGAAACCTTCCTCTGCATAGAATAGTTTCTCGCCATCCATCCTACCGGGCCAAATAACACTGAACGTTTTCTGCTTGCATACAGTAACAAGCATCTTCAAAACATCCACCTGATATTCAGGATTGAACAGAACGTCAAGGTCTTTAATAACAGCCCCGTCAGGCAACTTTGAGATTACTTGGCTCAAGCAACGCTCCAACTGCATTGTACGACGGTTTTTTCTTACCTTTATCAATTCTTCAGCAAGCATTTTGTTTATCGACACAGCATCCGCCATCTCTTTGCTGGTTGCACAGTAAATAATTGGTTTCAACATACCGGCCTGATTTTCTGGTCGATAATCACGTTCCTGAATTATAGTGCCCATTCTGTGCCCTCCAATAATCTCATAAAGCCTGTACCATTTTTAGGACTTCTAAATTGTGCTTGCCAAAATCTAATTGCACTTCAGTTGTTATTCCTTTGATTTAATATACTTACCACTTTTTATCCTCGCATCTTTTGGCCTTTCTGCATTATCAGGTATCATATAGACAAGGCCAAATCTCTTTGCCCCATCTATGCGTCCTTCTCTACAATATTCTCTGACTCTCTGCGCGGATATGCCCCATTTTTTCGCTGTTTGTTCTGCCGAAATAAATTCCATAGCATACCTCCGGAAAGACACAATTTATAAAAAAAGCCTTGCATAGGCTGCAAGGCAAGTCAAACAACGGCAACTGGCTGCCATCCACTAATGGAACAGGCCCTTTAGCTTTGCGCCCCTGCCTTTCGGCAAGTTTGCTAATAATTCAATTACCAATATTATATTTCGAGCGCGAAAGGAAGTCAAGCCGCACAATTGATTTTATGAGAAATTCAACACACTAATTTTGATAGAAGAAAAAAACCGGGTCATTTCCATATTAACCACTTATCAAAATACACGACACATTGTTCTGCTGTGCGTATTCTACAGTGTTTCTTGTCCCACCGGAGCTGCCATTATAGACCGCAATAACCCTGCCGGAATGATCTACCATCCATTTGTTACGCCGCTGGAAGCTTGCATAGGAAAAAGCCTGAGAAATGTTTTTTACCAGATCGGCCTGAGCAATGATTCCTCTGTACGAATCAGACCATTGAGACGGCCAGCGATCACCGAATCCCGGAAATGGAAGCGCACAAATCAGGTGAAGACCAGGAAGGACAGTTTTCTTTTCCAAGATGATCTGCGCGGCCCAAATATCAACGCCCATCGCCATACCGGAAATAAAGGTTCGATACCCATCCGAGATTGCATTGTCAATCGCGGTAGTCAGATCTGTGGTAATTTGTTCCTTACTGCACAGCAACTTTTCTGGCCGATGTCCTGTGAAGCAGCAGCGATGGCCTCGC
>Ga0070399_1005269_pt1 | contig 10177 bp, 9 predicted proteins | sample BioMet4_FD_61217 | JGI IMG/M metagenome (GOLD analysis project Ga0070399, IMG submission 61217) | Microbial communities from bioreactor (seeded with sewage sludge) at LBNL, California, USA - Biofuel metagenome 4 (version 1) | ecosystem: Engineered > Bioreactor > Anaerobic > Unclassified ... | reverse complement strand
CCGACGGCAAAAGCTGACTTCATGGAATACCAGGGAGAATCGCCCATGTTCAGGCCAAGGAAATTGTTGTACCGGTTCAGAAGCGTGGATGTCTGATCGATCGACGAAGAAAGGCCCGGGAACTGTACCTTAAGGTTGGCCCAGTCCGTTGTGGAAAACCGGTTCAGGACATCGATAAAGGTATTCTTTACCGTGTCTCCGACATTATTGACGAAATTGTCCGAGGTAAACTGTTTTGCAAACTGGCTTGCCGCCTTGGTTCCGGCGAGATAGTCGGATGCGCCGCTCGTGGAAAGCAGTCCGGCAATGACCGGATCAAAAGCAGCCTTGACCTGATTGACATACGCCGGAATGTGATAGATGACCTGATAAAGGGCAAACAGGATCGGCATCTGGATCAGCAGCTGCGCACAGCTGCCGGTAGCGGAAACGCCGTATTTCTTGTAAACGGCCTGGGTCTCCTCATTCTGTTTCATCATGGAGTCCTGGTCTTTTTTATTCTTGTACTTCTCCTGGATCTTTTTGATCTCAGGCATCATCTTGCTCTGCAGCTTGCTGAACTTCTGCTGCTTGATCGTAAGCGGCATCAGCGCCATATAGATCACGACCGTAAGAAGGATGATGGCAGCACCGATATTGGGCAGCCCGATTTTATTGAGCAGCCAGAAAATACCGTTCATCAGATATCCAAGCAGCGTTGCGATCGGTCCGATCAGAAACGTTGTGGATTTGGTAAGTAGCATGGAATACAATTGCAGCCTCCTTAACATCCGGATGCATAGGATGTCCGCCAGAGCAGAAAAGACGTCTGTTCTGTCACTCAGGGAACGGGATCGTACCCGCCGTGAGAGAACGGATTGCAGCGCAGAATTCTCCAGAGCGCAAGCGCACCGCCTTTCCAGGCACCGTACTTCTGAACGGCTTCCAGGCCGTATTCGGAGCAGGTGGGAAAGTAAGGACATTTTGTACGTTTCAGCGGAGAAAGATACTTCCGGTAAAACATGATGATCCGGATCAGAATTTTCTTAGCCATTGTTTTACGGCCGTAAACCGGTCGTCTGTTCCGATGGTTCCAGTTGCTGCTGCGGGCGCTGAAGCTTCGCCTTATCTGTCAGATCCAGAAATGCACCTTCAATGCCATGGTAATCCGCATCGCGGGCTGCCACACGTGCTACGACTGCCATATCCAGACCACTACTGAATATGTCTTCATGCAGCCGGTATACTTCCCGGATCAGCCTGGTGATCCTGTGTCTTACAACACTGTTTCCGACTTTTTTGCTGACGGATATGCCGATCCTGTTACGTTCTGTACCGTTGCCACACACATACAGTACCAGATACCGGTTTACATAGGATCTTCCCTTCTGGTAACAGTTTTTGAAGTTTTCGTTCGTCTTCAGAGATTCCATCCGTCTGATATACTGCCTTCAGATAACCGCATTAAAGAAAAAGGCCACATTGCTGCGGCCTTCATCTCATACGGTTAACTTCTTTCTTCCTCTTAATCTTCTTGCTGCCAGAACCTTGCGTCCGCCGGGAGTTGCCATTCTTGCTCTGAAGCCATGTACTTTGGAACGCTGCCTTCTTTTGGGCTGATAGGTCATCTTAGACTGAGACATTTCAATTACACCTCCTTACCGTATTGAACAGGATCCTTTCTGAATCAGAAATATCCTGTCAGATTTCGAATTCAGTTCATGTTGTTATGCAATCCGCATATAATATGAAACAACTTTGCTGTCTGTGTGGAAAACAGCTCTATAATTATATTAAATAGGTCAGATGCCGTCAAGTCCTGCATCTGCGTATTTCTGCGGTAAATACCACAGTATCTTGTATTTTAAAACTGTCTTCCGGATTTTGAACCGGATCCCTGAAATATCCTGTACTGACCGCACCAGAACCGTTCTCTTCTGCCGTTTCCATATTTTGAAAATGAAAATTTTTTTTACCCACATCTTGTGGTGGAAAATGTAGATAAACCGGAATCTTTGTAAAGCCATCTTTCCACATTTTGTGGATTCAATGTGGATAACTTGTATAAAAAATATTTTCATACGCCGTCAGAAATCGCTTTCTGACCCGCTGTTCCGCTATTTATTATTGTTGATAAAAAAGGTTTTGCAAGATTTATGTTTTCCACTCTGTAAACACCATAAAATAAAACTGCCATTGCAATTGATCTCGGACCGGTTTGAACTTTATTTTTTTTTATATTATAGTATGCAATAGATTTCAGCCGTGCAGTATAGGTAACTGGTCAGCCGGACGAGAAGGATCCGGATGGCTGTTTTTTTTACTTAATCTGTATGCCGGCACAGAACTGTGAAATAGCTGTGAGGGGTTTCAGGCATGAGTGCCAATGATGAAGATCTGATTGTACAGAACTGGAGCAAAATCAAGGAGCAGATTCAGGAAGAATACTCTCTTTCCTCTATCTCCTATAAAACCTGGGTTGAACCTCTTACGGTAAAAAGTGTTGAAAATCATATCGTAACGATTCTGGTTCATTCGGACCAGAATTATATGCTGAAGTATATTTCCGAACGCTACACGGATTATTTTCGTGTTACGGTTTCCGAATTCGTAAATGATGAGTATGAAATCCGGTTTGAGCTCGAAAATTCATCAGCTGCGGAAGAGACTTCTTCAAAGGAAGATCTTCTGCACAGTGCACGTTATGAATCATCCAACCTGAATCCCAAGTATAAATTTGAGACCTTCGTCGTCGGCAGCAACAACAAGTTTGCCCAGTCGGCCTGCCTGGCTGTTGCCGAATCCCCGGGGAAAGCCTATAATCCTCTGTTTATTTACGGCGGCGCAGGGCTTGGAAAAACGCACCTCATGGAAGCAATCGGCCATTATGTCCTGGAAGCCGATCACAACATGAAGGTTTTGTATGTTACTTCCGAAACCTTTACAAATGATGTGATCAATTCCATCCGCAACCATACCATGAATTCCCTTCGTGAAAAATACCGTACCGTCGATGTTCTTCTGATCGATGATATTCAGTTTATTATCGGGAAAGAGTCTACGCAGGAAGAGTTTTTTCATACCTTCAATGAACTGCATTCCCAGGGAAAACAGATCGTCCTTTCCTCTGACCGTCCGCCCAAGGAAATGGAAACGCTCGATGAACGGTTCCGTTCAAGATTTGAATGGGGTCTGATCGTTGATATCCAGATTCCCGATTATGAAACCCGTATGGCTATTCTCCGCAAGTATGCGGAGAATTCTCCCCGTGCAATCGGTGATGATATTCTGGAATATATCGGAACAAATATCAAATCGAATATACGGGAACTGGAAGGTACCTATAATAAAATCATTGCCTATTCCCGCCTGAATAATGTAGATGTTACGCTGGATATTGCAAAAGAAGCTCTGAAAGACATTATCTCTCCGGATAAGGGAAGCAATGTTACACCGGATATGATCATCAATACCATCTGTGAACATTTCAATGTCAGCAGAGAGGATATCGTCAGCAAAAAACGCAGCAGCGAAATCGTTGTGCCGCGCCAGATCGCCATGTATTTTCTGAGAAAATATGAAGATCTTTCTCTGGAACAGGTCGGCCAGTTTCTCGGCAACCGCGACCATACAACGGTCATGCACGGCTATGACAAAATTGAAGAAGATATCCATACCGACAGCGATCTGAAATCAAATGTCGAAACGATCCTTAAAAAATTAAATCTCACCAATAAATGAAATTATTTACAAAATTCAAATACCATTCTATTTTTGTACTCTTTTTTTCCATGCATTATAATAGGAAGAAACAAATTATCCACACTATTCCTTTTATCCACTCATTGTTCTTTTTTATGTACAATTCAGGACACCATGAAAATGGCGTATTTATCAACAAAACAAGCAATTCAATATAGTCTTTTACACCCCGTATTGTTTGCTAAAAACGGCACAATTTTGTATAATTGACACAGTTATCTACTTATCAGCAGTCCCTATTACTTTTACTGCTGATTATCTTCTCTTATCTTATCTTTTCAAAGGTAAACGAAGATCCTCTGGACGTACCCTGATCTATCAGAAAAGAGGAAGCCGGTATTTGATCTTATCAATTAAGGAGAACGTTTATGATAATCAGATGTTCAAAAAACGATCTTGTAAACGGAATCAATATTGTATCCAAAGCTGTTCCGGCAAAGACAACCATGCCTATTCTGGAATGTATCCTGATCGATGCGGCAGGCCAGAAAATCAATCTGATCGGCAATGATATGGAACTTGGCATAGAGACGTCCATAGCCGGTGAAATTGAAGAAAAGGGAACCATTGCCATCGATGCGGATATTCTGTCCGGAATTATCCGGAAACTGCCGGAAGAAGCCGTAGAAATCCGTACGGAAGGCGAAAAGGTTACGATCACCTGCAACAAATCAAAATTTGTCATTCTGGGGAAAGACGGCAGGGAATTTGTTTATCTTCCGGAGATTGACAAGAATGACGGTATCAATGTTTCCCAGTTTACGCTGCGGGATATTATCAATAAAACCATTTTTTCTATTTCCGATAATGACAGCAATAAGATGATGACCGGAGAACTGATGGAAATCTCCAATGGAATGCTGCGGGTGGTTTCTCTGGACGGACATCGTATCTCCATCCGGAAATCGGAGCTGAACGGTTCCTACAATGACCGTCGTGTGATCATTCCCGGAAAAACGCTGAATGAGATCAGTAAAATTCTCGACGGGGATACAGATAAATTTGTCAGTATTTTCTTTACCGATAAGCATGTTCTTTTTGAATTTAATGAAACGACCGTGGTGACCCGTCTGATCGAGGGAGAGTATTTCCGGATCGATCAGATGATTTCCAGCGATTATGAAACACATTTTACGGTCAACCGCAAAGAACTTCTGGACTGCGTTGACCGTGCTACGCTGCTCGTCCGTGAAGGAGACAAAAAGCCGATCATTATGACGATAGCCGATGCTTCCATTCAGCTTCGGATCAATACAGCGATCGGAAGTATGGACGAATCCATTGAAGTAAACAAATCCGGAAAAGATCTCATGATCGGTTTCAATCCGAAGTTTTTAATTGATGCTCTGCGTGCGATCGATGATGAAGAAGTAGATATGTATTTTGTCAATTCCAAGGCTCCCTGTTTTATCCGCGATGCGGAAGAATCCTACAATTATGTAGTGCTGCCTGTAAACTTTGCGGCAGCGGAATAAGGAATTCATGAATATTACAATCCGTGATGAATTTATCAAACTCGGACAGGCTATGAAGCTGGCTGGCATGTCTTCTTCCGGTGTGGATGCAAAAATAGAAATTGAAGGCAGCAAAATCAAAGTCAACGGAGAAACGGAAACCAGACGGGGAAGAAAACTCAGAGACGGCGATACCGTGGAAACGGGAAAAGGCAGTTTTACGGTTATTTCCCGAAAGGCAGCGCAGGGTGACCGGTAATGTATATTCAGTCGCTGGAACTTCGCGATTTCAGAAACTATGAAGAACTGAAGATCGCATTTTCCAAAGGCACCAATATTCTGTTCGGAGATAATGCACAGGGTAAAACAAATATCCTGGAAGCATTGTATATGATTGCCGTTACAAAATCACATCGCGGCACAAAAGACAGGGATCTGATCCGGTTCGGACAGGAAGAAGCTCATATACGTTCTTATATCATCAAATCCGGAATTGACTATCAGGTGGATATGCATCTGCGAAAGGGCGGATCCAAGGGTCTTGCCATCAACGGGCAGAGGCTCCATAAAGCGGCGGATCTGGTCGGTCTTCTGCATCTGGTGTTTTTCTCTCCGGAAGATCTCCGCATCGTCAAGGACGGACCGTCGGAACGGCGCCGCTTTATGGATGTGGAACTGTGTCAGCTGGATAAAACGTATCTTTCGGATCTGAATCACTATAACCGGATCATCGATCAGCGGAACAGGCTGCTTCATGACATTGCATTCAATCCCGGACTTGCGGATACACTGGAAGTATGGGACAGCCAGCTGGCCGGTTACGGTTCCAGAATCATCCGCTGCCGGGAAAAATTCATCCGGGATCTGAATGAAATCGTCGCCGGCATCCATGACAATCTTTCCGGAGGAAAAGAACATCTGACGGTATCCTATGAACCGAATGCCGATCCTGATGATCTTGCCGTCCGGCTGAAGAAATCCCGTGACCGCGACATCAGACTGAAAATGACTACGGCAGGGCCGCACCGGGATGATTTTTCCTGTATGACACAGGAAATAGATCTTCGGGAATTCGGTTCGCAGGGACAGCAGAGAACGTGTGCTTTATCCCTGAAACTCAGTGAGATCGAACTGGTAAAGAAGACGATTTCGGATAATCCGGTGCTGATGCTGGATGATGTCCTTTCGGAACTGGATTCGGGAAGGCAGAATTATCTGCTGAACAGTATCGGTGGGATCCAGACCTTTATTACCTGCACCGGGCTGGATGAATTTGTCAGGAACCGGTTTGCCATTGACCGGCTGTTCAGGATCGAAAACGGAAAGATCGCGGAAGAAGCAAAAGAAGAATAAGGAGCAGAGAATGTCGGAACAGGATAGAAAAGACGATCTGAATGATGAAAAGGCCAGAAATATTCTCATTGATCTGAACGGGCAGGATAATGCCGCCGCAGAAAATGCGCCGGCTCCGGAGGACGGACAGGAAGAGCCGCAGGAGAAAGTGATTGCCGAGTTTGCGGAGAATGAGAAATCCTACCGGGATGACAACGTCAAGGATACGACGGATACAAATGACTATACGGCAGATGACATCCAGGTCCTGGAGGGACTGGAAGCTGTCCGCAAGCGCCCCGGCATGTATATCGGGACGACATCATCCCGTGGACTGCATCATCTTGTCTATGAGATCGTGGATAATTCCGTCGATGAGGCACTGGCCGGATACTGTACGCATATCGAAGTCACCATCAACAGGGACAATTCCATTACGGTCACGGATAACGGCCGCGGCATACCGGTAGGAATGAATCATAAGACCGGCAAGAGTGCACTGGAAGTTGTTTTCACCATTCTGCATGCCGGCGGAAAATTCGGCGGCGGGGGCTATAAGGTATCCGGCGGTCTGCACGGTGTCGGCGCATCCGTCGTCAATGCCCTGTCCGTCTGGCTGAATGTGCAGGTCCGTTTTGAAAAAGAAATTTTTGAAATGAAATTTTCCCGCGGCAAGATCACGGAACCCCTGAAAAAGATCGGCACCTGTGCCGAAGGAGAAAGCGGAACGACAGTTACCTTCCTTCCGGATCCGGAAATTTTCCAGGAAACAAGAGTCTATGATTTTGACATTCTGAAGCAGCGTCTGCGGGAAATGGCATTTCTTACCAAATCCCTGCGCATTACGCTGCGCGATGCCCGTGTAGGCGAAAATGAAGAACCGATCGAAAGGGTATTCCATTATGAAGGCGGCATCAAGGAATTCGTTACGTATCTGAATCGCAGCAAAACGCCGGTCTATGATGAGATCATGTACTTCGAAGGCACAAAGAACAATGTGTATGTCGAAGTGGCCATGCAGCATAACGATTCCTACAATGAAAGTGAATTCAGTTTTGTCAACAATATCAATACACCGGAAGGCGGCATGCACATGATCGGCTTCCACAATGCGCTGACAAAGACATTCAATGATTATGCGCGGAAAAACAAGCTGATCAAGGACAACGAACCCAATCTTTCCGGAGACGATATCCGCGAAGGCCTGACGGCGATCGTTTCGATCAAGATCGAAGACCCGCAGTTTGAAGGACAGACCAAGCAGAAGCTGGGCAACATTGAGGCAAGAGGCGCTACTGACAGCGTTGTTACCGAACAGCTGACAATTTATCTGGAGCAGCATCCGTCCGTTGCAAAAACGATCCTGGATAAATCCATTCTGGCACAGCGAGCCAGGGATGCAGCACGCAAGGCGCGTGATCTTACGAGAAGAAAGTCGGCCCTGGACGGTCTTTCCCTTCCGGGGAAACTTGCTGACTGCTCGGACAAGGATCCGAAAAACTGTGAGATATTCCTGGTCGAGGGAGATTCCGCAGGCGGCAGTGCAAAGACGGCACGTTCGCGTGCAACACAGGCGATCCTTCCGCTCCGCGGCAAGATCCTGAATGTAGAAAAGGCCAGGGAAGATCATATTTACGAGAACGCCGAGATCAAGGCCATGATCACGGCATTCGGGACAGGAATCCATGACGATTTTGATATCACGAAACTCCGCTATGACAAGATCATAGTCATGACGGATGCCGATGTCGACGGCGCCCATATCGATACGCTGATGCTGACATTCCTGTACCGGTTCATGCCGGAGCTGATCAAGCAGGGGCATGTCTATCTTGCCATGCCGCCGCTGTACAAGCTGGAGAAAAACAAAAAGGAATGGTATGCATACAGCGATGAAGAACTGAACAGCATCCTGAATGATGTCGGAAGAGATCAGAACAACCGGATCCAGCGATATAAGGGACTCGGTGAAATGGATCCGGAACAGCTCTGGGATACGACCATGAACCCGGAAACCCGGGTGCTGAAACGGGTCAGTTTCAATGAGGAGGCAGAATCGGAGATCGATCTGACCTTTACTACACTGATGGGAGATAAAGTCGAACCGCGCCGTGAGTTTATCGAAGAGAATGCAAAATTCGTACAGAATCTGGATGTCTGACGGAAGAAGACATGGCGGAAGGTTCCTGACGGCAGCAGTGTGAAAAGAGGAGTCCAATGGACGACAAAGTATTTGACAGAATCAAGGAAGTGGATCTGCAGAAAACCATGCAGACCTCCTATATCGACTATGCGATGAGTGTCATTGCATCGCGTGCCCTTCCGGATGTACGGGACGGACTGAAGCCGGTGCAGCGGCGGATCCTTTACTCGATGGTGGAACTGAACAACGGACCTGACAAGCCGCATCGTAAGTGCGCGCGTATCGTCGGTGATACGATGGGTAAATATCATCCCCACGGAGACAGCTCGATCTACGGCGCCCTGGTCTATATGGCCCAGCCCTGGTCCATGCGCTATCCGCTGGTCGACGGCCACGGCAATTTCGGTTCTGTAGACGGGGACGGTGCCGCAGCCATGCGGTACACGGAAGCCCGGCTTACCAAGATCTCGATGGAAATGATCGCCGATATCAATAAGGATACCGTCGATTTTGTCCCGAACTTTGATGAAACGGAAAAAGAACCGTCCGTGATGCCCAGCCGTTTTCCGAACCTTCTGGTGAACGGGACGACCGGTATCGCCGTCGGCATGGCCACCAACATTCCGCCGCACAATCTGCGGGAGGTCGTGAGCGCCTGCACGAAAATGATCAACAACCGGATCGACGAGGACCGGGATACGGAGATCGATGAAATTCTGCCGATCATAAAAGCACCTGATTTTCCGACCGGCGGCATCATCATGGGTACGGCCGGTGCAACGGAGGCCTACCGCACCGGAAGAGGCAAGGTTATTGTCCGCGCGGTTACGGATATCGAAGCCATGGCGAACGGCAAGAGCCGTATCGTTGTTTCGGAACTTCCCTACCTTGTCAATAAAGCGACCCTGATCCAGAAGATCGCCGAGCTGGTCAAAACGAAACGTATCGACGGGATCACGGACCTCCGGGATGAGTCAGACCGGGAAGGCATGCGTATCGTGATCGAACTCCGTCATGACGCCAATGCCAATGTCATCCTGAATCAGCTGTTCAAGCATACCCAGATGCAGGATACGTTCGGAATCATCATGCTGTCGCTCGTCAATAACGAGCCGAGGGTGCTGAATATCCTCGACATGCTGACCTACTATATCCAGTACCAGGAAGAAGTCGTCACCCGCAGAACGAAGTTTGACCTGAACAAGGCACAGGAACGGGATCATATCCTGCAGGGTCTGCTGATCGCGCTTGACAATATCGACGAAGTCGTTTCCATCATCCGCCGCAGCGCGAATGTGCAGGAGGCGAAGGACTCCCTGATGCAGCGCTTCGGGCTTTCCGATGCACAGGCACAGGCGATCGTGGATATGAGACTCAAGGCTCTCACCGGACTGGAACGCGGCAAGATCGAAGAGGAGCATAATCAGCTGATCGAAATGATCGCGAAACTGACGGCTATCCTCGCGGATCCGAAGCTGCTTCTCGGCGTGATCCGTGATGAAATGAA
>Ga0070399_1005267_pt1 | contig 10181 bp, 10 predicted proteins | sample BioMet4_FD_61217 | JGI IMG/M metagenome (GOLD analysis project Ga0070399, IMG submission 61217) | Microbial communities from bioreactor (seeded with sewage sludge) at LBNL, California, USA - Biofuel metagenome 4 (version 1) | ecosystem: Engineered > Bioreactor > Anaerobic > Unclassified ... | reverse complement strand
AAATGATGCAGTATAATCTGCACCCTGTTCTTCAAGTGTGTAATCTTTAGGAAAAGAACCTTGTGCGAAAAAAGTCCGGTGACCTGCAACCGAAAGTTCCGAGCCGTTATCACAAGTTCCGGCACAAACTGCTATACGTGCGGGGCCATATTTCTGCCGTACCTGTTCTATAAGAAGGCTCAGTTGGGAAACAGCAGCGTTTTCTATTCTTGTAATGCGCATATCAAGGCGCGCTTTTGTTTTTTTCAGCGCGGCATCTTCAATCCGTGCAGCATAGAACTGTTGACCGCCGGCGGTTGTCACCAGACGTATTCCTTTCTGGCTTCCTTCGATTGCAGAAATCCAGAGATGCTCTGCATCGGTTCCTGCTGCGCAGATGACTCCGGGCTGAGAAATAAAGACGGAAGATCGGTTCATTCAGCAGCCTCCTGAAGTGTATACGAATAATTACGGTAATGATTTATTATCTGCACATAATGGTTTTTTCGTATTATTTCTTCAATACACCTTTTATACATATAAATACGGCGGATTTCTGTTGTACCCTTATCCCTCGTTTCGATGGTGAAATGCAGATTTGATTTTTCCAGCTGTTCCGCAACAGCAGCCGCATCGTAATAGCAGAACTGGAAATCAGCGATGATATATGCAGGATTGATATGGACGGGGAAAAAGGCAGATTTAAAAGAGATTGTCTGCGGAGTGTACTCAAGCTCCCCTATACTTGTTCCAAAACTGTTTAGAAGAGTCAGGTAAACACCTGATATATCTGCCTGAACAAATACCTGTGCGGAAAACTTATGGCCTTTATAGGAGACATCAATCAGCTGAAGCGAAGAAAGGTTTTCAAGCAGATATTCCGGCTGCAGAAGCGTATATCTTTTTGTAATTGTTACCTTGATTTTATGGACAGGCAAAGCATTTTCTGCCGTTTTTGAACTGGCACAGGATGCTGAGATCAGACAGAGTGAAATAAGAACTATATACAGAAAAAATGTTTTAACAGTCCGGAACATAAAACTGAACAAGTGTATCTACGATTTAATCCTTTGTCAAATGACAGAAAATATTGCACAGATATACGCTGCTGAAAGACCGGCGAATACGGTGATGCCGAAAATATGTACTGGCGCAAACGTGCTCAGTGCCAATGCTCCAAAGGAAAGTGCAGTCGTAATGAATGAAACAGCAATTGCTACAGTTGTGGATTTTGACGGAATTTTCCGGCTGTTTTCTACGGTGTAAATGATATAATCAAGTCCGAGGCCGAATATCAGAATAATGCCGGTAATTGAGAAAAAGCCGAGCGGAATATCGCAGACGGCTAGAACTGAAAGGGTGACCATCATTACAAAGGCAGGGATACATGCAATAAACAGCGTTGTTTTTGGGGGATAGAACATTCTAAGCAGCACGATGATGCCTGCATATGACAGTACAAGCAGCAGAAGCATTATTCTGGAAAGGGTGTCGAGCTGTGTGCTAATGTCCTTTGTTTTATTGATAAAGAATATACTGCTGCTGTCTGCAGCCAGAGACCTGAATTCAGTTTCATTATGGACATGAAGCGGTATGACAGCTGTATACCAGTTTTTACCGATATTCCCGATCCAGAGCTGTGACATCATCTGTTTTATTGAATCCGGCATATCGTTATCAGGGAGCAGTCTCAGAAGTGCCTGGCGCTGATATGCCTGGTTCAAATCATCGGAAAGACTGCCGGAAAAACCAAGTGCCTGATACTGCTGCGGTGCCAAAGCAATCAGTTTTCCGGCTGCAGCGTATGATTTTTCCTGCATTGAAACAGGCGGTATGAACTGTGTAAGGGCAAGATAAGAACTGCCGGGGCTGTCTTTCATAAGATTATCAAGTTTACGGGTAAGCTGAAATTCTTTTTCAAGTACGTCTTCCTCTGTTGTACCTTTTACGATGTAATCCCAGCCGCTGGAACCATAATTGAGGATGGACGCTGCCTGTTTTTCATCGGAAAGGAGATGACCTTTCATTGTGTACAGAGTAGAAATATTGTTGTCGATTCGTATGTTCTTATGGAACGGTATGAAAATAATGGCAGCACATACGGCAGCAACTGCCAGAAACCAGCTGCGGAATTTTTTTGTTGCAGTAACCGCCGGCAGTTTCAGTTTATTCAGGAACGGATCAATTTCGGCACTATACCGTACCGCTGGCAGTTTCAGACGCGGATACAGACACACTGTTGTAAGGTATGTGCTCAGTATTCCGGTAAAACAGAAAACTCCAACCTGACGGAGCAGGGTAAAAGGAGCGGCCATGAGAACGGCATAACATATCTCAGTTGAGATCAGGGAGATAGTCAGTCCCCTGAAAAGATGGGAACGTATTTCATTTCCATCGGATAGATGAAGATTTGTTTTCCAGTTAATAAAAAAATGGACACTGTAGTCAAAGCAGGTACCGATAAGCGTTGTTCCAAAAACGAATGTCAGTATATGGATACTGTGGAACAGGAGCAGCGTTGTACAGAGGCCGAGTACAAGAGAAATTATAATTGCACAGATAGAGAAGAATACAGGCTCGAGACTGCGGAAAATGTAAATAAGAATAACGATTACAGCAATCATGGAAACTGTAGAAATAATCGATATTTCCCGCTGTGCAGAAGAAGAACTTTCATAGCTGTGGAAGGGAATACCTGAATATATGTACCGGATAGCACTGTTGTCATGCTCAGCAGCACTGCATGCAGTGTAGATTTTCCGGATGCCGCTGCTCTTATTCGTAAGGGCTGCACCTTCTTCACTGAGAGATCCGCGGAGCAGGACATACCATTTACCCTCTTTTTGCATGGCAAGGACACTGTCTTTTACCGATATGGCAGTACCGGAAGAAGCGGCCTTTGAAATGAATTTTTTTATTCCGTATTCTGTCAGCATAAAAGGATCACTGTCGAGATGATCAAGTGGAGACACAGTAAAGGCACTGAATGCCGATGCGAGCGCATTCTGGGCAAACTGTTTTGCGCCTGCATCAGAACTGATCTGTGCAATAGCAGGTGCATCCAGCAGCTGGTATCGGTGCTCATAGATAAAATCTGCAGTACGGGAAATCATTTCATTATCGAAATACAAAGATACAGATTCAAAGGCACTGTCGTCTTTGACAGATGTATATACTTTTTCAGCACCGTCTTTTGCAGCAGCAAAATCATCGGAGGAACATAGCACTGAAAAAATCCGTCCGGTACGTTCGCTTAGTGCTTTATCTGCATCAGCTGCAGAACGGAGAGTATGGAAAGAAGGAAGTATGTCGAAAAGACTGGTGTCTATCGAATACCGTACACCGGCTGCAGCTGCAATAAGGAATGCACTGACAAGTCCCGCATGAAAAAGCAGCCAGAGTTTTGGTGTAAAATTACCGGGCTGTAAAATAAGTTTTTTCATCAGATGTAAGTTCTTCCGGATATTTCTGCCCGGTAAATTCATATAGAATGGTACCGCCGGCTGATTCGGTCATTTTAAGAGACTGCAGTACAACAGATCTTTCTTTTCCAGCAGAACCGGTCAATTCCATTTTTCCGATAAAAGAACGGATGGATGTATCTGTGGGAACGAGAACTGCATTCCAGATATCTGAATTACCGGATTGGTCTTTCTGTACAGAAAAATCAACACTGAAACTGGACAACAGAATGTCTGTATTACCGGAGAATACAGACTGGATTGCTTTTGAAATACTGGTAAATGTTTCATTGCCGGCTGTTTTCAATACTGTCTTTTTTCCATCAGACGCGGTTTGTATGATGCTGTCTGAGGTAACAGTGACACATGACGGAAATGGTTTCTGTGTATTCCATACCATACCGCTGCCGGTACTAATGATGAATGTACCGTTGGATTTAAGCGTCCGGTTTGCTTTGGGCAGTGTTTTTGACTGAATAAAATTGCCTGTGGTATTTTTATGGGCAGCAAGCCCGGCACAAACTGCATTAAAGTCTGGCTCGGCAGCATACATGAGTGCAGATAAAGAACATGCAGTTAGAATTGCAATCAGAATATGGCTCTGTTTCATAAAGTATCTCCCTGAAGTGATGTCTGATCGGAAACTGCATCAGCTTCTATTTCTGAAGCAAGGGATTCAACCTTGCGGATAAATTCTTCCGGACAGATAAAACGTGTTTCATTTGTAGCCATCTTAACGGCCATCTGGCAGCTTTCGCCTTTTGTAGTCAAGACACCGGTCTTGTCATTATAAATTTCATATTTTATTTTTATACGGTTTTCATATTCGTCAAGTATTGCCTTGACTCTGGCAGTATCCCCGAATAAGAGAGAACGGGTATATTTTACCCGCACATCGGTTACAGGAAATGCATAACCGCTTGCAGACATTTCGAGATAACCGTACCCAATTTTGTTCAGAAGAGCGCAGCGTGCCTTTTCAAAATATTTGATGTAGTTTCCGTGCCATACGATGCGCATTGAATCGACGTCGTAAAATTCTACCGGGAATTTGATTTCCGCGGTTATTATTCTCGGGTTCATGATAATCCTTTTGTGTGCATACTGTCAGGGGCAGATGTATCTGTACTTTCCGGCAGTGCCCAGAAATCATAAAAATTATACCACTGATAGGGGTGCTGTAAACAGTACGTTTCCAGAAACCGTGCGTACGCAGCACATGCTTCGTGGATATGTTTTTCCCGTTCTTTGCGCGGACAGTCAAATGATACAGAGCTTTTATGTACATGCATCTCATATGACAGGGAAATACCGGTATCTTTTTCCCGTACTGCGAATATGTAATACAGTGGAGCATTGAGCAGAGCAGCAAGAAAGAACACACCATACGGAAAAGGTGCGTTCTTTCCAAGAAACGGCAGGGAAATAGTCCGGTTCCTGGTTGCAGCAGATGTTCTGTCGCCTGTCATAACAACAAGAGCTCCGGCTGCAATTTCATTTTCAAGCATCTCTATTGTTGCAGGTGTAATATTTTCGCCGGTGATCATCCGCATATCATACCCGGGATTCAGCTGTTTGAGCATGCTGTTAAAATGTGCCGTTGTCTTTACATCGCCTATTGTTATTACGGGAAAGTTACGGTTGACAGCAGTACGGTTGAACTGCATCAGACTTCTAAGGAGTTCTGCATTTCCCAGATGTGAAGTTACCGCGACAGCACCATGACCGCTTTCAAGCAGTCTGATAAGGTCCTGTACGCCATCGTTTTGAAAATGAACACTTTTGAGAAAGACACTTCCACTCCAGCCCTGTATCTTCTCTATGAGAGAAAGCGAAAAGGCCAGGATCTGACAGTAAGGATGCGGCCGGCTGATGATCCTGCTGTCAGTATATGAGATGAACTGTTTCTGGTATGCAATACAGGCATTCCGCGCACGTGGTGTACAAAGGTAATAAAAAAAGCTGACAGGTCTTGCTGTGATGCGCAGCAGCGGAGACGGCAGAATGCGACAGAGAAAAAGCAGAAACTGGAGTGGCAGACGGCTTCTGGTAATTTCTTTCTGTTCTGACCAGTGAACAGAACCAGAGTGAGTGTTTTTATCGGTCATTGTTATTCCTTTCTTGTGCTGCTTTCTGAACAGCGCGGGGAACAAGAACCGGCAGCCGAATCAGCATACCGCAGCATAGACGTGTAAACATCCATGATATACGGATATTGTCCCGTACCATACGGAAATTCGATGTTCCGCCTGCGGGATATGTGACATGAACAGGAGACGGAATAACAGGAACCCCGGCCCAGATAAGCTTTACGAGTATTTCTGTATCAAATCCCATACGTGCATCGACAGCATGTTTTTGAATCAGTGCATAGAATGGTTCCACTGGGTATACGCGAAATCCGCACATGGAATCCTTAAAATCCGTATTGAAAGCGACAATCTGAGTCCACATGTTGCCGAATCTGCGGCCGTTTTTTCTGGCAGCAGGAACGGACTCATCATATTCCGGATAGCCGCAGATTATAGCTTCGGGATGTCTGGATGATTCTTCAAAAAAACTTGCACAGCGGCCAGTATCATGCTGTCCGTCCGCATCTACCTGCAGTATATGGGTCAGTCCCATATCATGTGCTTTGATGATTCCGGTACATACAGCTTTACCTTTCCCGCAGTTTACAGGCAGCGACACCAGGACAGCCTGTGGAAATCTTCTGACCGCATCAGCAATGAAATTTTTGTTTTCATCATCATTGCCGTCGTCTATCAGTAGTACCGGGAACTGCTGCGGCAGACTTTGAATGACGGCAGCAAGCGTAGAACCGTGCCGGTATATGGGAATGATAAAGCCCTGTTTCATTTTCCGTTCTCCACAGTAAAAGAGCCGGAAGAGAACGTGACTGTCCTTTTTGAATCTGCAGCGGTATTTTTATCAGCCTGTGACAGCTCGTATATGAACGTACTGCTGTCTTTTGCGGTAAGCGAAAGGACTGCTGTCGTATCGGGAAGTATCCTGGCAGAAAATTTAATGCGCCTGATGGAAGGGATAAAACGTGAAACACCAAAATATTTTTCCGCAAAAGAAGTGACAATATCAAACTGTGCAACAGCTGGCAGCAGTTTGAACTGCGGAAAATGGCCGTCGAAATAGTCGCTTGCTGCGGGTATGGTAAACCGCAGTGTAACAGACAGCAGACTGCCGTTTACATCAGCCGTACGCGAAAGAACTGTTTCGTCAGATATTCCATGCGCATTCATATCGGTATTTCCGGTTATTCCTGTTATTCTGCGTCCGTTTTTTCAGGGTCCGGTTTCGCAAATAATGCCTGTATATCAAGTTTGTGTTTTTTGCCCTGTGCATCACAGGGAATCGTTTCCAGATAGCGCCACTTTTTGGGAATGACGACATTTTCAAACCAAGTAAGCAGGAAGTCATGAAAGAACTTGTTGATATAGAATTTTTCCATACCAGCAAATTTCTTTTTTCCTTCTGCATTGAATACGATAACAGCTGCAAGATACTGGCGGCGGTCATTCATGTCTACGACTTTTACATCCTGGACAAGACCGGTCTCAAGAATGCGCTTTTCGACTTCCGTCATGGAAATACGTTTTTCTTCTATCTTTACAATGGAATCCGAGCGGCCTTTCAGCAGGAATGTCCCATCAGGAAAGAATTCTCCCAGGTCTGCAGTTGCAAAACCTGCAGGGTCTTTGATATAGGGAGACTTTATGACAATGCAGCCTTCGTCATTAAGCCAGAGTTTTGCATTATCAAATGGAGTCCATTTCAGCCCATTTTTTGACTGCCGGTATGCAATACCGCTTGTTTCGGTACTGCCGTATACTTCAAGCGGCCAGAAACCGAATACTTTATCCGTTTGTGCGGCAGTTTCCGGAAGCAGTACACCGCCGGAAGTAAAGATAAACGGCTTGTTGAGATGCAGATTTTGTTCTGCTTCTACGGTGCGTTTAAGGAAAGCAGGAACTGCAATGATTATATATGATTCATCGGTAAGTTTTTCAAATTCTTCCGGGAACTCTATACGGTGCCTGCGGAATGGTACGCCGAGCGTAAACGGCAGGGAGATACCGAACAGGAATCCGTAGATATGATGCTGGCTTACTGTTGTAACCAGTTTGCGTTTTGTAAATTCTTCTCCCCATTTTGAGATGATAAATGCGTTATCCAGTTCAAACTCAGTCATCCGCTGCTTTACAGCTTTTGGCTGACCGGTACTGCCGGATGTGAACATCAGGATACGCGTATCATCAGCGGAAAACTGCGGTGCAGTATGGACTTCTTTTTCTGAAGGTACAGGTACCTGTTCAATAGCATGCGGAATGTATATGGAATCCGGAACATCGGTGAGATCTGTAAGAAATCCCGTTTCCGGTTTCCGCATTTCTGTTATAAATGCCGGTGCGGTGTTCTGAGTAAGCAGTATCTGTTTGCGGCACTGCAGGAGAGCGGCAAATGTTACAAGGAAATACCAGTAATCATCACAGTGCAGTATCCAGCTGTCATACTTTTTTGTAGAAATTATGGCACGCATTTTTGCGGTATCAGTAAGAAAATCATGCCATGTCTTATACCCGCCTTTTGACCATGTGTCTTCATAGCACATAATGTAATCATCAGAACGGGAGTCAGCTTTGAACTGGGAGAACGGATACGTTTTCAACATCTTCTTTTCGACCTTTCTGCGGATTATATATTCAACAGCAAACATAAGTCCCATAAGGATATATGAAATGCCGCCGTTGTATACTGACCAGATTCTGTCGGAACAGAAAAGTGCAGTATATACTGCAGCGCTGCCGTTCAGGATAAAGAACAGGCACCATGCGATAGTAACTTTTCTGCAGTATAGTTCTGTCTGCTGTTCACGGGCTGAACCGCGTATTGTTTTATCCTGCAGGCAGGCAAAACGGAAAATCATATTCGGCGGGAAAAAAAGTGTACTGCCGAATATGAGAAGGAAAATAAGGCTGACAGAAACTGAATACAGCTTAAGGAATACAGCCTGATTTGTAAAGAAACACAGAATACCGGCAGCCAGGAACAGTGTGGCAGAAAGAACCGGCCGCCAGGAAAACGGCTGACCGGCATGTCCTGTTTTTTTTACACTGCCTGTTGCGGCAAGAAAAAAAGCCAGGGCCAGAGCCATAATGCACAGTGACAGCACCCGTACCGGAAGTTTAAGAATGACAAGGAAAGTAAAAATGATGAACGGATAAAGAACTGCTGCTGTGTAGAAAAGGACTTTGAAAAACCGTTTCATTCCTTATGTATTGGAAAGCGGATACAGGACATCAACAACATCCTGAATGGTCTTTACGGTTTTAAATACATCGGGATCAATCTTGCCGGGAATGTATTCCTTCATCTTTACGATAAGATCTACAGCATCAATGGAATCAAGATCAAGATCATTAACAAGGTTTGCCTGAAGTGTAACAGAAGATTCTTCCACTTCAAAATCTTTTACCAGTGTTTCCTTGAGTTTGCTGAATATTTCGTCTTTTGTCATTTTGCGGCTCCTGCGTTCTTTGCCCGTTCTGCCGTAATATATTCTGCAAGGGCATTTACAGAAGCAAAATGCTTTTTGTCTTCAGCACTGTCTTCAGAGAATTTGACTCCAAATTTCTTTTTGAGAGCGACACCAAGTTCAAGGGCATCGATAGAATCAAGACCAAGTCCTTCTCCGAATATCGGTTCAGAGTCGACAATGTTTTCCGGTTTTACGTCTTCGAGTTCAAGAGAACTGACGATAAGTTCTTTTATCTGCTGTTTCAAATCATCCATAATAAGAGGGATCCTTCAGGGGAGTAATAAAAATATGGTTAGATTATAGTCAAACAGGTCTTAAACTGCAAGTATATGATATGAGCGGGTTACAGGTATGAGCAGTCTGTTGCCCGGTTATCTTTGTTGTGGTAGGATAGCTGCGTTATGGATTCATCATTCTTTTCTATAAATAAATACACAAAAGACGATATACGGGCTATCGATGCGCGTTTTGAAGCGCAGAAGATTGCATTTGCGCCGCTTGCATTTCAGGCCATACGTGCTCTGCTGGATCTTGGTGTGCTCAAGCTTCTTGATGAGGCCGGTGATACCGGGCTTACGCGCAGCGAGATCTGCGCAAAGACAGGTATTTCCGCATATGGCATCAGCGTGCTTTCGGAGATGGCGCTGGGTATGCATGTGCTTACACTCGTTCCTGACAGTGTGTCGGATGATACCGATAAAGAACGTCTTACGCTTGGCAAGACAGGCTGGTTCCTGTTGAACGATGACCTTACACGGGCCAATTTTAATTTTACCAACGATATCTGCTATAAAGGAGCATTTGCTCTTGAAGATTCTGTAAAGTCAGGAAAGCCGGAAGGCCTCAAGGTGTTTGGGGATACATGGACAACGATATATGAAGCGCTGTCCTCTCTGCCGGAACAGGAAAAGAAAAGCTGGTTCGGTTTTGACCATTTCTACAGCGATATCGCTTTTCCGGAAGCACTGCCTGTTGTGTTTGCAGCTGAACCTCGTACGCTTACCGATATCGGTGGCAATACGGCAAAATGGGCTATTGCCTGCTGTAAGTACAATCCCGGTGTGCATGTAACTATCGTTGACCTGCCAGGTCAGACTGCAGTTGCAGAAAAGAATGCAGCAGCAGCAGGTTTTGCCGGCCGTATCAGCACCTACAGCGGCAATGTGCTTTCAGCGGATACAAAGCTT
>Ga0070399_1005265_pt1 | contig 10186 bp, 8 predicted proteins | sample BioMet4_FD_61217 | JGI IMG/M metagenome (GOLD analysis project Ga0070399, IMG submission 61217) | Microbial communities from bioreactor (seeded with sewage sludge) at LBNL, California, USA - Biofuel metagenome 4 (version 1) | ecosystem: Engineered > Bioreactor > Anaerobic > Unclassified ... | reverse complement strand
AAATAATATGGCAATGAAAGTTTCAACCAGGGGCCGTTATGCCCTGCGGGTACTCATCGACCTTGCCGAACACAACAGCGGTGAGTTCATTCCGCTGAAAGAGATAGCAAGACGCCAGGAAATTTCTGAGAAGTACCTGGAGTCCATAATTGTAGTGCTTTCGAGAGAGGGATATCTCCTTGGACACCGTGGCAAGGGCGGCGGCTACAAACTGGCCTACGATCCGGAAGCGATCAAGGTGGGAGATGTGCTGAGCCTCATAGAAGGTGATCTGGCACCTGTGGCCTGTCTGGCGGCTGCTGAAAATACCTGCGAGCGGGCATCCGGATGCAAGACTCTGCCTATGTGGCAGAAATTTTACGATATGACCATGGAATTCTTCAACAGCTATTCCATTGCCGATCTTACCAATACAGGAGATGCCGGCGATGACTATGTTATTTAACGGCAGCACGATCTTTCATGATTTTACGAATAAACCTATTGACATAGTAGGAAAGTAGTGCTATACTCCTATTAACATATAAGAAAAGTAGGTAATAAAGCGACAAGGAGGCAGATACAATGTCAAAAATTTACACATCAGCCGATCAGCTTATCGGCGGAACTCCACTTCTGGAGCTGAAAAATATTGAGAAACACTATGGCCTTGAGGCTAAAATAGCCGCAAAGCTTGATTATTTGAATCCGGCGGGATCATCCAAGGACAGGATAGCCAAGGCGATGCTGGATGATGCTGAAGCCCAGGGCATTCTGAAAAAGGATACCACCATCATCGAGCCGACATCAGGGAATACCGGGATCGGACTCGCGTCAGTGGCAGCAGCAAGGGGATATCATTTGATAATCGTTATGCCTGATACAATGAGCGTTGAGAGACGTACACTGATGAAGGCCTATGGCGCGGAACTCGTGCTTTCTGAGGGAGCTAAAGGGATGACCGGAGCCATCGCCAAGGCAGAGGAACTGCATCAGCAGATTCCGGGAAGCTTTGTTGCAGGCCAGTTCGTAAATCCGTCAAATCCAAAGGCTCACAGGGAGACCACGGGACCTGAGATATGGAACGATACTGACGGTAAGGTGGACATCTTTGTCGCAGGCGTCGGCACTGGCGGTACGCTGACAGGTGTAGGTGAATATCTGAAGGAAAAGAACCCTGACATAAAGATAATTGCCGTGGAGCCGGCTTCGTCGCCTGTCCTCTCCAAGGGACACGGCGGATCCCATAAGATCCAGGGCATTGGCGCGGGATTTGTTCCTGAAGTGCTGAACACCAGTATCTACGACGAGATCATCGCAGTTGAGAATGACGATGCGTTTGCCATTGGCAAAGAGATCGGCAGGTCCGAGGGCGTTCTGGTAGGCATTTCCTCAGGCGCGGCAGCGTGGGCAGCCATCGAGCTGGCCAGGCGTCCGGAGAACAAAGGAAAGCTCATCGTGACGTTCCTTCCGGATACAGGAGACAGATACCTTTCGACCGATCTGTTTAAAGACTGATAAAGCAGCAAAACTGCCAGCCTCAGGGCTGGCAGTTTTAGTTATTCTATATTATTTTGTTTTTCAGGGTGCCGATGCCTTGAACCTCCATTTCGATCAGGTCGCCTGCGTGGAGCCACGGTACTTCATCGGTGTATCCGAAGATGTGGTCCATGGCCCGGTCAGCGGGGATGTTGCGTCCTCCCTTTCCGATGACAAAGCCGATCTTGAATTCAAAATCGAACATTTTGGCGTTGGGATGCATGTCCAGGGGCTCGTCCGAGCCTATGATGCCCAGATTATTGCTGTAATAGAAGGCGGGCATGGTATACCAGGACTCAAGCATCTTGGAGGTGTCCAGCTTGAAACGCCTGCCGCAGTTCTTGACTCAAAGCCCATGAAGTCTCTCATGCTGCGCGGATCAGGCAGCGGAGCCAGGAAAGCGGCTTCTGCAGTGCTGCAGGTCAGTGTTATCGCCGTCAGATCTGCTTCTCGACGAGAGGCTTCAGTCTGTCATAGCCGTCGATGAACGGGAGCATATCTCCAGGCAGCTCTTTGTTCACGGACCGGAAGCTGTAGAACCGGTCATCCTGTACGACTCCGGCCATGACCTGGCCGTTGTATCTGATAGTTGCTAATTTCATATCGGGTCATTCTCCTTTCGCTGATTTGTAGCAGTAATTCATAACTTGATAATACTCTTATGAAAGACTGATGTCAAAGAAACTTATATCTCTTTTCCGTATTCGGAAGCCCGGCATTCGCCGGGGGCCATGCCGTAGACTGCCTTGAACTGTACTCCGAAGACCGAGCGGCTGTCGTTTTGACGGCACTCAGAAGAAAGCACCAATTACATACATTCACAACACAACACACAAATTATTGGAGAAACTGTCGAGTAAGCGATTCTTGAATTCGCTTGGGGCAGTTTTTTCGTATGCAATTAAAAAGTGAACTCTGTGACCATTCGTCCCAAAAAAAGACCGTTCGTCACAAATGACTCGAATTATTTTTGAATTATTGTATTATATACATTATCAATAGCAGAGGATACATATGGATAAAGTATGGTCATCGGCGGTAAATGAGAGAGGTTACATATGAAGAAAAAGAATTTTGGAACGATCAGAAAGCTGATGGTAGTGGCACTGTCGGTTTGTCTGATGGCCGCATTCATGCCGGCCATGTCAGGCGGCGCTGCTTTTGTTATGGCGGCATCCCATTCCAAACCTGCCAAGGTCAAATGGTATTCCGGCGCGACTACGCAGACTACCATCACGCTGAAGTGGAAAAAAGCCAGTAATGCAGACGGATATGCTGTCTACATGAAGAAAGGCAGCAAGTACAAAGTAATCAAGTTGCTCAGAACGCGCAGCTACAAGATCACTAAGCTAAAGGCCTACACCAGTTACAGATTTTATGTGAAGGCCTATAACAAGGTCGGAAAAAAGAGGATCTATGGTAAGGCATCTGTTGTCAAGAAGCTGAAGACAAAAGCAGCAACGGTTGCCGGCGTGACTGTCTCTGACCAGACGGCAGCCAGTGGCGGGACCGCGACGTTTACCGCCAGGATCGCCAGAGGTACGGCGCCGTATAAGTATCAGTGGTACAGAGAGGGACAGGCTGTTTCGGGAGCCACAGCTGCAAGCTATACCACGCCTGCGGTGACCTTTTCCGATAATGGAACAAAATATTTCTGCAGGGTGACCGGGATAAACGGCAAATATGCAGACAGCAATACAGCCATGCTCCGCGTTGAGAAGGCTGTAGTCAAGAGCTGGAACATCGGTGCGGCAAGTGCCGGTGTTTACTATGACGGCACCAGTCAGGGCAACTCCAATGCGGTGGCCACTCTATATGAGGACGGCACTCTGGCGCTGACCGGTACAGGAAATATCATGGAATATGATATCAATGCATACATATTGCCGCCTTGGTGCACTGGTGAATACGCATCCAAGGTGACTGGTTATACCATAGCGCCTACACTGACAGTAAGGTCGATGTCACTCATGTTCAATGAATGTACCAACCTGACCAGGGCATCCGTCATTCCTGCAGGTGTGACGACGATGGAAGACACTTTCTGGGGCTGCAGCAGTCTCACTGAGATCGCCTCCATCCCGGAGGGAGTGACGTCTATGAGCGGCGCGTTTGGAGCCTGCACATCATTGAAGACAGCTCCGGTACTGCCGGCGTCATTAACGGATATGAGTGGTTGCTTCAACGGATGTACAGCTTTAGAAACCGCACCGGCGATACCCGGCATGGTAAAAGATATGTCTGCTGCATTCAATAACTGCACTGCTTTGAAAACAGCGCCTGTCATCCCTGCCAGTGTGGAAATTATGAGAAATACATTTTACGGTTGTGAATCTCTGGAGACTGCAGCAAGGATAGACGGGGCACCAATGATGGAAAATACATATTCTGGCTGTTCGGCTTTAAAAACAGTGCCGGATATACCGGAAGGAGTTGAGAATCTGTCAGGTGCATTCGCTGGCTGTAGCGCCCTTAAGGAAGCACCTCGGATCCCTTCATCGGTGACAAATATGTACAATACCTTCATTGGATGTGCATCGCTGCAGAAAGCACCGATAATACCGGAAAAGGTGACGAACATGGAAGGAACATTTTCGGGTTGTTTTTCGCTTATCACAGCGTCGACCATTCCTGCCAGTGTGACCAACCTTATGAACGTATATTCGAACTGCCTGGCACTTACAGGGACTATACTGATAAAGGCCGATACCAGTGCGGCCTACAACAACATGCTCCAGGGTTCGGTACTGATTCCGGGCGCATCACTGAAGGTAAACTATACATCGCAGAATCAGCTGATCATCACCGGCTTGATGCGGCCTCCATATAACAGCAACAGCAACATAACAGCGGCAGGTACCTATGTCGACATTGCTGATCAGCAGATAAGTGGCGGCGGCGCTCGATTCACAGCATCTACTGCACCTGGAAGCTATACATACCAGTGGTCAGTACGATATGCGGGCGAGAGCAGCTTCACGGATATTACGGGCGCGATAACTGATACTCTGTCGATGAACGGACTGACTGATGCCCAAAAGGGCAATGTATACAGATGTACTGTTACCGATACCAGCAAAGCTAATGCTACAGCCTACGGCGAAGCTAAACTTTATTGATTCTGATTTCTTAGGGCGAAAGCCATATATACAACGAAAAATCCGTAAAACAACAGCAGTTTGTTTTACGGATTTTTCTATTAAAGATGTCGCGGTAATTCATACGGGCACATTGTCAAAGCAGAACTCTGGAAATCACAGCAGCTCCCCGTATCTGGCAACGTAGAGTTTTTTTACTGCGGTCACCAGCGCCATGTAGCACAGGACGGTCAATGCCAGTATGCCAAAGAAGATCAGAGGCAGCGGCGACAGATGCAGCATGGAGCCCGGTTTGGTAAACGGTATCGCGGTGATTACCGCAATGCCGGTGAAGGTAAGCGCGTACACAGGCAGGGAAGCATGACTCTGGATGAAAGGTATTTTCCGAGTGCGTATCATATGTATGACCAGAGCCTGGGTCCACATGGATTCGATGAACCATCCCGCCTGGAATATGGCCACATAAAGGACCTGGAGCGATGGATCGCTGAGCTGGTGGAAGGTCATGCCGCCTGTAGCCATAGGACAGATAACGAAGTACATCAGCAGATATGTGGTTATGTCAAAGATCGAGCTGGTAGGTCCGAACCAGAGCATGAATCTCTTGATGGATGAGGCATCCCAGTTGCGGGGTTTCTTCAGAAATTCATCGTCAACATTGTCCCACGGAATAGCCGTGCATGACAGGTCATAGATGAAATTCAATAATATGAGATGGATGGCAGCCATCGGCAGGAACGGAAGAAACGCGCTGGCCGTAAGCACGGACAGCATGTTGCCGAAATTTGACGAGGCAGTCATTTTGATGTATTTGATCATGTTGGCATAAGTTTTTCTGCCTTCGATGACGCCGTCATTCAGCACCATCAGATCTTTTTCGAGGAGTATGACGTCAGCCGATTCCTTGGCTATATCTACAGCAGTATCAACGGAAATACCAACATCGGAAGCTTTCATGGCTGCAGCATCGTTGATCCCGTCGCCCATATAGCCGACTGAATGGCCGGCGGAGCGCAGCGCTTTCACCACCCGCGCTTTTTCATCAGGCGAAAGCTTGGCGAATACAGTGGTGGTTTCAGCTTTTTTCATGAGCTCGGAGTCGGATAATCCACTGACCTCAGAACCAAGGATCACCTCGGCATGGGTTATGCCGACCTGGTCGCATATGCAGCGGGTCACCTTCTCATTGTCGCCGGTAAGGATCTTTACGGAAACACCGTTTTCCAGCAGTGCGCTTATGGCTGCAGCAGTAGTTTCCTTTGGAGGGTCGAGGAAGGCGAGGAACCCCAGCAGTACCATGTCATTTTCATCTGCTGCGGAAAATTCTCCTACAGGTGCCGGATCGGTTTTGTGAGCTACGGCGATGACGCGCATTCCCAGGTCGTTGAGCTCGTCAGATTTCTTGATGACAAAATCTCTGACATCGTTGGTGAGTGGAACGACGCCGGACTCCAGCTCCGCGAATGAACAACATTTCAGCATTTCACGCACTGCACCCTTGGTTATCATCTGAGTCTTTCCGGTTTTATCTGACACCACCACACTCATTCTGCGGCGGCTGAAATCAAAGGGTATCTCATCGACCTTAGTGTATTTGGCAAGGATGTCTGAGTGGCCCAGTTCGTATTTATGGGCTATTATGGCCACGTCGATCAGATTCTTCAGACCGGTCTGGAAATAGCTGTTGAGGAAAGCGTGACGAAGAACGCGTTCATCTTCGTTGCCGTTGATGTCCAGATGGTATTCGAGCACTACCTTATCCTGAGTCAGAGTGCCTGTTTTATCAGTGCACAGTATATCGATGGAGCCCAGATTCTGTATGGCGTTGAGGTTCTTAACGATGACCTTGCGTTTTCCCATGGCCACCGCGCCTTTTGCAAGATTGGTGGTAACGATCATCGGCAGCATTTCCGGCGTGAGCCCTACCGCAACAGAGATGGCGAACAGGGAAGCCTCCAGCCAGCTGCCCTTGGTAAAGCCGTTTATGAGCAAAACTATGGGAACCATGACCAGCATGAAGCGGATCAGTACCCACGATACGGAGTTTACGCCTTTTTCAAAACTCGTCTTTGGGGCTTTGCCGTTGAGTCCCTTGGCCATGGCACCGAGCATGGTGTCATCTCCGACCGCTATGACAACGGCTCTGGCGCTGCCGCTGATGACATTGCTTCCCATAAAAGCCAGGTTGCTGATGTCTGAGAGCGATCCCGAATCTGAGCTGTCGGTGGATTGTTTTTCTACAGGTTCACTTTCGCCTGTAAGAGCAGACTGGCTGACGAAAAGGTCCTTAGCTGCCAGTATGCGTAAATCGGCGGGGATCATGTCACCGGCTGAGAGATGTATGATGTCGCCTACTACCACGGAATCGAGTTCGACCTCGGACACGCCCGTGTCGATACGCTCAACGCAGGTGGTGGTATGGATCATGCCTGAGAGCTTTGCGGCGGCATTACCGCTTCTCGTTTCCTGAATAAAGCGCAGCGCTCCTGAAATTATCACCATGGCGGATATTATGCTGACGGTGAAGTAGTTTCTGTCGGCTGGAGCCGCGTAGATGATGTCGGTGAATGCAGACACTATGGCCAGAACGAACAAAATAGCCGTGAAAGGATTTACAAAGGCGCCTGCCAGTTTCTTCCCCATGGAGTCGCTTTTTTTCCTGGTAATTGTGTTATCACCGTATTTTTCCCTTGATCTTTCTGCTTCCGCTTCGCTGAGGCCATTTTCCCCTGTGTTGAAATTGCGAAAAACCTCAGCGATGCTGCTGGACGCAGCAGACATCATTCTCTTCCTGATCTCTTCGTTACGGATCGGATTTGTAGCTATTATCTTTTTCTTCATGTTTCCCCCTCCTGATAGCTCCGCCTCTGGTTATTGTTGCATTAAAAAACCACCGTTTTCAATTCAGAAAAAACGATGGCCAGTGCTATCAGGGCACATGTTAATCAGGCTCCAGGCAGACGGCACCTGTTGCCATAACTTATGATCATCGTTTTTCTGTTTCTACTTCGACCGTGACCGTCGTTCACAATAAGCACCACCTTTCATGAAAAAAACTCCCGTATATCCGGCGGGAATACACGAGAGCATACTTTAAGTCTCTTATGATTTCGTTTGAGCTTTAGCTTTACAGGGCCATGAAACTGCATTATGCTGTACCTTATTGACGATACAGCCTGTTCAAACCTTCTCATCGTGTCTCCACGACTCCGCGGCAGCAGTCCTTATCCCTGTAGGAGCCTCACCTACCGAACAATGACACATGATAGCACAGTTTAAATTGCTTGTCAACGAAAAATCCGTAAAATAACAGCAGTTTATTTTACGGATTTTTCTATTAAAGATATCGCATTTTTTATTGAATATGTACTTTCAGTTAAATATCCAGGGGATCAAGGCCTTTTGACTCGAGCATTAAGTTGATTTCAAGTACATCGAATCTGCTGCTGCTGACAAAGAAGGCAATACGCACATCGCGTTCGTCATGCAGATTAATCCTGCTGTGATCACACAACTCCAACCCTTGATTTATTTCATCGATATTCATATGGGCGCCTATACACAGAGCAAGTATCTTATCCCTGCCGGGATTTCTCTTTTTGCCGTTAATTATGTTGTAGACATAATTTCTGCTGATACGGCTGTTCTTGATTACCTGGTTCATCTCCATGCATTTGTCACGGACAACTCTGTTGAAAAAAATATGAAATAATCTGTAACTTTTATCAATGCAGTGTTTTTGAATGAATGCCTCTGTATCGGCGTTTGCCTTCAGCTCATTTAACAACGAATCAAAATCGTTATTCATAAGGCCTGCTTTTTTCAGCAGCGATCAAAGCTGCTGAGATAAGAATAGATGCAGCAGTTAAATAGTACGTTGTCCCCACGGATGCGACATAGTGCGCCAAAACGCCAATTATAGTCATAAGAATTAACTCGAAGATAATCGATGACTGAGGTGCTCTGGCGATGCTGATGAATTTTAATGAATTGCTTCTCACATCGTAACATCCTTTCTTATTAAAGTACACCTTCATTTTATGCCACCGAAAGGCTGTTATGTCGTGCTGATAGCACGAAAATCAGATTTTTATAAGTTCAAGTCCGAATCCGTACAGCAAGTCGTTGACTTCCATGACGTTTTCCATGCCCTGATTGATTGCTATTGCTATCCTGACATCGCGTTCATCTTTGGGATAAAGAGCGGCAAGACCGGAGATCTCCAGCGCGCGCTGTGTCTGAGTGTAGTTCATGCCTGCCCCTATGCAGAGCGCCAGCACCTTGTCGCGGCCCGGATGTTTTTTGTCCCCGTTGATTATGTTGTAAACGTAGTTTCTGCTGATTCCGCTGCTGCGTATCACATCAGTTACACTTTTGCTGCTGTCTGCCATGAAGCTGTTGAAATACTGATAAAAGTACTGGAATTGCGCGCTCTGCACAAATCCGTCCGCATCCTTCTGCTCGGAGGTGTTTTCCAGTATTCTGGAAAGGTTTCTGGTTGTATCTTTGTCCATGATTTCTCCTGATTTATTTGCTGCGTTTTGTTACTTATATGCTGATAATATGGTACAATAACAACAGCAAAAAATCAATGAGGGAGAATCGACAATGTCAAAAGAAAGTGATTTCAGACTGTCCTTTTACAGGGATATCAAGCCTATAGATACTGAACATAATGTCATGCTTGTAGAGGGAATAGAGGACAAGGTCCTTTATGTAAAAAAGCTGATCACGGCTTTTGACAGGGATGTTTATGATGTCATTGCTCAAAACTGCTTCCCGCATATCCCTGCAATCAGGGAACTGATCCCCGGTGAAGAGGGCATGACCGTGATTGAAGAATATATAAACGGGAGAAATATCGAGAGCATTCTTGACGAGAGACTTTTCACCGAGGAGGAGACTCGCGGCATAGCCGGACAGCTTTGTGAAATCCTGAAACCTCTCCATGAGCATAACCCTAAGATAATTCATCGCGACATCAAACCGTCAAATCTGATACTGACTGCAGGCGGTGTGCTTTATCTGGTGGACTTCAACGCTTCCAAGGATTACGAGCCGGGCAAGCATCGCGACACGGTACTCATGGGAACCGCCGAATATGCAGCGCCTGAACAGTACGGTTTTTCTCAGTCAAATGAGAGGACCGACATTTATTCCATTGGAGTACTGATGAACAAAATGCTGACAGGCAGGTTTCCCGCGGAGGAAATCTATGAGGGCAGGCTTACAGCCGTGATAAAGAAGTGCCTGAGTATGGATCCGGACAGGAGATACCACTCAGTTGAAGCTTTGTCAGCCGCTGTAACAAAAAAGTACGATAAATGGTCATGGATGATCCCCGGCTTCCGCACAAAAAAACCGTGGAAGATGGGCCTGGCGGTGACCTGGTATGTCTTCTGGATCTGCATTATCCACGACATCAAAGTGAAAGACGGCAATGACAATTATTATACCGGCGGCATGCAGATCCTGGTGGAGCTGATGCTCTGGCTGATAATATTCGGCACGACCTTTTACCTGGCCGATTACCATGGCTTTAGAGATCATTTCCCCTTCAGAAAGAGTGA
>Ga0070399_1005258_pt1 | contig 10196 bp, 7 predicted proteins | sample BioMet4_FD_61217 | JGI IMG/M metagenome (GOLD analysis project Ga0070399, IMG submission 61217) | Microbial communities from bioreactor (seeded with sewage sludge) at LBNL, California, USA - Biofuel metagenome 4 (version 1) | ecosystem: Engineered > Bioreactor > Anaerobic > Unclassified ... | reverse complement strand
AATGTAGTCCATTGGTTTTTGGATGATGACTCAGATGTCCGCTCATCTTTATTTTTAGAAGATGTTGCTACGGAGTTTGATGTTCAAGGTCTTGAATTGGATTGGTGTTGCGTGGCATGGGATGGCGATTTCCGCTATTCAGAGGATGGATGGAAGTACTTCCAATTTAATGGTGGATGTAAATGGTACAATGTGAAAAAGGAGGAACGCCAAATGTATCGTAAAAATGCCTATCGAGTCCTACTTACTCGTGCACGCCAAGGAATGATTATCTTTGTACCTAAAGGTGACTCAAATGATCCTACTCGAAAGCCAGAGTTCTATGACCCAACCTATAATTATCTAAAGGAAATAGGGCTAAAGGAATTACCTGAATAGTCCATTCGATCCACGATTTTTAAATAGCGTTGAGCTTCGTTTCTCATTTCTTTTGCTATTTTGTGTCATGTCAGGTTAGCACCCACCCCATTTTCTCTCACGACACTATGGCTCAATAGATAGAATTTGGGAGGGAAGCATAGACAAATATAGAATGCCTGAATTTGGAATTCACAAGTATATCACGTAATTTCGTGCTCGGTAACTGAATCTACCTTTGGGGGAACAATTTTCAAACAAATAAATTAACGTCATGGATATACAAGAAAAGCTATTTGCCTTACAAGATGTGAAGTATGCTGATTTTCAAAGCAAGCTGACACCTACCATACCTCGAGAAAAGATTATAGGGGTTAGAATTCCGCTGGCACGAAAGTTGGCCAAGCAATATATCAAGGAAGAAGAGTCAAAGGACTTCTTGAAAGCCATTCCTCATGAATATTATGATGAGGATATCTTACATGCTCTGTTGATCTCAGAAATAAAGAATTTTGACCTGTGTGTCGATTTGCTTGATGAGTTCCTCCCCTACGTAGACAATTGGGCGGTATGTGATATCATGTCGCCCGGTATCTTTAAGAAAAACAAGAAGGAGCTGATCAACAAAATCAGAGAGTGGACAAAGTCCGACATGACCTATATCTGCCGTTTTGGTATCGGAATGTTAATGTCGCACTATTTAGATGATGATTTCAAGGCCGAGTATTTAGACATTCCGGCTTCGGTCCATTCGGAAGAGTATTATGTGAACATGATGATTGCCTGGCTTTTTGCCACGGCATTAGCAAAACAATGGGATGCCACCGTACCTTATATCGAAAAAGGGAGACTGGATGTTTGGACACACAATAAGACGATTCAAAAGGCGCGCGAGAGTTATCGAATAACCGAGGAACAAAAGGAGTATTTGAAAAGCCTGAAAAGATGAATAACTTTTGGGGCTTCCGACATTGGGAGTAAAGGGCATATCGGCGGGAATTGCGCCCACCCCAGAAGTGCCTCCCATTCGGGGGCTATTATCATCTAAGCAAGCGATACCCTCTTCTGGGCTTGCCAAGAGATAATCATCACCATCGTTTATTGTTGCTTTATGACTTATTATTACCAAGCAAAATGAGGAAATAAGGATGAAAATTGGAAAAAATCATTAACTTTACATCAGATTTTAAACACTTCAATCATCATGCAATTCTTCGACGTCGTTATCATTGGTGCTGGTCCAGGCGGATTAAAATGTGCCGAGACATTGGGCAACTCCCCTTTGAAAGTCTTGGTACTGGAGAAGAACGAGGTGATTGGGCCTAAGGTGTGCGCCGGTGGTTTGACGGGCAAGGACATCGAAATCCTAAATCTTCCCTCGGATATTGTCGAATATAGTTTCAACCACGTTAAGCTACACGTCAACCATTGTACGACAACGATCAAGTCGAAAGATAATTTTGGCTTTACCATCGACCGCCATGACTTTGGGCAATGGCAATTGCACAAACTTGAAGCCTTTCCAAATATAGAGGTAAGGACATCGAGCAAGGTTAGTGAGATTGCTAAGGAATATGTGGTCGTAAACGGCGAACAGATTGGATATAAGCATCTTGTAGGTGCCGACGGATCTAACTCCATGGTGCGGAGATACCTAGGAATCGAAATTAGCCAAGTGAACCTATGCCTTCAATATATTATTCCTACGGATCAGTACAATGAGATGGAGATGTTCTTTAAGCCGAAGTATTTCTCGGCTTGGTACACCTGGATATTTCCGCATCATGGGTATGTGTCTATCGGTTGTGGTGCTAACCCCAAATACCTGTCTGGCAAGGCGTTGAAAGATAATTTTCATCGATGGCTCAAAGAACGGAACATCGACGTCACCAATGGCCGATACGAAGCCTTCCCTATGAATACAGACTATCAAGGGATGAATTTCGGCTATGCGTTCTTGGTTGGTGATGCCGCCGGACTGGCTTCTCCCTTCACCGGAGAAGGTATCTATCAGGCCCTTATCTCAGGAGAGGAGGTGGCCAAAACCATCCTCGACCCTTCTTATGAATCCGACAAGATGTCTGGCATACTATCTAAACATGCACGACATCAGCAGCACATTGATCAGCTCACCAATGCAGGTAGGTTCAAGACGCTTATTCTCTTGGCAGGGCAACTGGCAATGAAAATTCCTAAGTATGCGCAAAGAGGAATCAATTCGCTTGCGTAGGTTGCTACCTGATTCTTCTAAATGCCTATCCCCCCTTCTATATTTTCATCATTTCCGTTTCGTTGTTTCATGTTTCATTAAGGTGCTTGCGATGTGGTTTTTTTTCACGCAGATTTCGCGGATTGCGCAGATGTTTGCTTTGCAAACGGCTACGCGTTGTTAGGTAAAGCAATTCGAGCAACCATCACTTTGAATACACCTATTTACTCAGGTAGGACAATCTTCGCCATCCATGCCATCGGCACGTTATTATCTCATGCACCCCGCATGGTAAATCTGCGCCATCTGCGTCATCTGCGTGAGAAACAACTCCCCATGTATGTGTGCGTACCGGTTGATGGTGTCGTGTGGGTGCATCTTGCGTATGGTGCGTCGTTGCGGACATACACGGGGTATGTCCCTACATTGTTGTCGTATGTGTGTCGTGAATATTGTTCGTCGTTTGCAAAACAAACATACGCCAAATCTACATATACAGAGAGTGGATAGAGCTTCCATCTGCCAACTTGTCATTTATTTTTGGTCAGGCACGTCATTTGAGACAAAATTTGTAGAAGTAAAAAATATTAGAGAGAAGAAATATTATGACATTCGACAAATTTACAATTAAGGCGCAAGAGGCTATTCAAGAAGCGGTGAACACCGCCCAACAAGCCCATCAGCAAGCCATCGAGCCAATACATCTGCTACAAGGCATCATGCAAAAGGGTCGTGACGTTACTAACTTCGTATTTCAGAAGTTGGGTGTGAACACCATGCAGATCGAGAATCTTGTGCAACAAGAGATCCAGCATCTACCCCGTGTGGATGGTGGGCAACCCTATTTTTCAAATGATGCCAATGCGGTGTTGCAACAAGCCGTAGAGACATCCCAGAAGTTGGGTGACGAGTTTGTGTCAATCGAACCCATGTTGTTAGCCTTGCTCAAGGTGAACAGCACCGTGAGCCGTATCCTTAAGGATGCAGGCGTAAACGAACAAGAGATGACCAAGGCCATCAACGAACTCCGTCAAGGTCAGAAGGTGCAAAGTCAGAGCGGCGATGAGAATTATCAGGCGCTTTCCAAATATGCGAAGAACCTGGTCGAGGATGCCCGCAAAGGCAAGCTTGACCCGGTGATCGGACGTGACGAAGAAATACGCCGTGTGTTGCAAATCCTATCTCGTCGTACGAAGAACAACCCTATATTGATAGGTGAGCCAGGTACTGGTAAGACGGCCATTGCCGAGGGTTTGGCACAACGTATCGTTCGTGGTGACGTGCCGGAGAACTTGAAGAACAAGCAGCTCTTCTCCCTTGACATGGGTGCGCTGGTGGCAGGTGCGAAGTATAAGGGTGAGTTTGAGGAACGTTTGAAGAGCGTGATCAAGGAGGTGACCAATTCAGATGGCAACATCATCCTCTTCATAGACGAGATTCACACGCTCGTAGGTGCAGGTGGTGGTGAAGGTGCCATGGATGCCGCCAATATCCTGAAGCCGGCGTTGTCGCGTGGCGAACTTAGGGCAATAGGTGCAACGACACTCAACGAGTACCAGAAATACTTTGAGAAGGACAAGGCATTGGAACGTCGTTTCCAAACCGTCATGGTGAATGAACCGGACGAGCTCGATGCCATCTCCATACTCCGTGGATTGAAGGAGCGCTATGAGAACCATCATAAGGTACGTATCCAGGACGATGCTTGTATCGCCGCCGTGAAGCTCTCGGAGCGTTACATCTCCGATCGGTTTCTGCCGGACAAAGCCATCGACCTGATGGACGAGGCCGCCGCCAAACTACGTATGGAGCGCGACTCCGTGCCCGAAGAGTTGGATGAGATCACGCGTAAGCTCAAGCAATTGGAGATTGAGCGCGAGGCCATCAAGCGTGAGAACGACGTGGACAAGATCAAGCAACTTGACAAAGACATCGCCGAGTTGCAAGACCAAGAGCGTCAATACCGTGCCAAATGGGAGTCGGAGAAGGGATTGGTCAACAAGATCCAACAAGACAAGGAGGAGATGGAAAACCTCAAGTTTGAGGCAGACCGTGCCGAGCGTGAGGGCAACTATGGAAAGGTGGCCGAGATACGCTATGGCAAGTTGAAGAGCCTTCAGGATGACATTGACAATATCCAACAACAACTGAAGTCAACCCAAGGCAACCAGGCCATGATACGTGAGGAGGTGACGGCAGACGACATCGCCGAGGTGGTGAGTCGTTGGACGGGCATACCTGTCACTCGTATGATGCAAAGCGAGCGCGATAAGTTGCTCCATTTGGAGGAAGAACTCCATAAGCGTGTCATTGGTCAGGAGGAGGCCATCCAGGCCGTTGCAGATGCCGTGCGTCGTAGCCGTGCCGGACTTCAAGATCCGAAGAAGCCTATCGCCTCTTTTATCTTCCTAGGTACCACGGGTACGGGTAAGACCGAGCTCGCCAAGACGTTGGCGGAGTACCTCTTCAACGATGAGAACATGATGACACGTATCGATATGAGCGAGTATCAAGAGAAGTTCAGTGTGTCTCGACTCATTGGTGCACCTCCGGGATACGTAGGTTACGATGAGGGAGGACAGCTCACCGAGGCCGTAAGGCGCAAGCCCTATAGTGTGGTGTTGTTCGATGAGATAGAGAAGGCACACCCGGACGTGTTCAACATCTTGTTGCAAGTGCTCGACGACGGACGTTTGACCGATAATAAAGGGCGTGTGGTGAACTTCAAGAACACGATCATCATCATGACGTCCAACATCGGTAGCCAATATATCCAAGAACAATTTGGCAACCTCAACGAGGCTAATCGCACCGAAGTGATTGACAACACGCAGAGAAACGTGATGGAAATGTTGAAGAAGAGCGTGCGTCCGGAGTTCCTCAACCGTATCGATGATATCATCATGTTCTTGCCGTTGACAAAGCAGGAGATTGGCGAGGTGGTAACGCTTCAGATGAACCGCGTGAAGAAGATGCTAGAACCGCAAGGCTTTGACATCCAATGGACTCAATCGGCCATCGATTGGCTCTCGAATGTGGGTTATGACCCTGAGTTTGGTGCACGACCGGTGAAGCGTGCCATTCAGGACTATGTGCTCAACGATTTGTCCAAACGAATACTTGCCGAGGGCATAACACGTGAGAAGCCTATCGTCGTGGATGCCGATATGAATGGGTTGGAGTTCCGCAACTAAGGCGTAAACATTTTAGTGGATATTTTAAGGAGAATACGTTCAGAAAGAGCGTGTTCTTTTTTTTTATTGCCTCATAGTGAGACATTGACTTTGTTTGCTCGACAATGGTAAGATAATTTCATTATAAAAGCAACCCCAAATATGAATATTATAATTATCAATATGCAATGCCATAAAGGCAAAGCTAAGAGAATAAAAAAATAGAAAGAAGTAAAAAAAAATATGCCATTTTATGATGGTAAATAATCAAATAGATATTATATTTGCAATATAAAAACCTACAAGAGGTAAGACTTGACCATAAACAAAACTCTTCAAGGAAATCATTTAATCCTTTGACCTTATGTATAAGCGTATCTTCAGATTGCAACATCTACTTGCTAGCTTTCTGCTTGTTGCATTGATAAGCAGTTGTGTAGATAGTCAGACCGACTATGAAAGCATTGACAAGAACATTCAAGTGTCCGTGAACGATTTGAAATTCAAATTCGGAACGACGGAGAAAATCATGCTTCGCGATCTTCTGAAGGTTAGCGGCAACTTGAATAGTGATGCCAACAATCTATACAATATTGTCAATATGGGAGAACGAAACTTTTCGTATCTGATAGATCCCATCCTTGTGCAGATACCAGAGCAACACTTCGCCATCCCTGCCAACCTGCTCCAGAACTATCTACCTTTGGCCACCAAGCCACGCACACGTTCCCTTGGCTTCACCACCGATTACATTCCCTTCAATGTCGAAGGTGACCTAAAGATGGCCGTGGAATGGAAGAGTGCTATCAAGGCCGTGGAGCGCATTGACCTCCAAAACACTAACATGGGACTTGCCTTTGCGCTTACTGGTGCGGACGCACAAAAGTTTGCCATCGTAGGCTTGGAAGGATTGACGATAACCATGCCATCATTTATCAAGTCCAAACAACTGGGAGCGGGCAATGTGTTGAACGTGCCGAATTTTACTTCGACACAAGGCGTGCAAATGGTGTCTCTGGGCAATGTTACGGTAGATGCCGTAGCGTTTGACCAAGCGCTTGCAAATGGTTCGCAACCTGAAGGAATCTTTAAGGTTCAAGGCAAGGTAAAGCTAACCTTGCAATCCAACACAACGTTGACGAGTAGTACCGACCTGACGTCAGAAGTGATATTGACGGTCAATGGGAATGGTACGGCTATGCCCGAAGCCACGAGCATGCGCGGCGTATTCAGCTATCCGGTGAATGCTGGGCAAATGAGCTTTAGCATCAAAAACGAGTTGCCCGAGGGCCTCGATCCAGACTCCCTTCGCCTTACGCCTACCAATGTTACGGTGCGCCTAAATGCCGACATGACTCAGATACCCGTAGGATTCGTAGTTCAAAATGCCGAAATCTCTGGGAAATACGGTACAGGAACCAAGTCGGAAAGCTTGTTGCAAGCCCCCATAACCTTGGACAAGAGGCAGGGAAACATCGTGTACCTCTATCAAGGCAACACGCCTTATGACACGGAAGCCATTGCACCGACGGCCAAACTGGCAAAGGTGAACGGCTTTGATACGTTGCTTGAAAGTGTGCCGGACTCACTTACCTTCAAATTTGCACAAGATGACGTCCAACTAAAGCAAGAGACGACGACCATCGAATTTGGGAAGACCTACGATGTGAATGTGAGTTACAAGCTCTTTGTGCCATTCGTATTCGACAAGGGCCTCAAGATTTATTACGATCGTTCCACCGATTCTTTGACATGGAACACCAACGATTGGAAAGCCGACAAGCTCATCATTGAAGTGAATGGCACGGCTGAATCTACGATTCCTTTGGACATAGACCTTCAGGTAGAGGCGCTTGACAAAGACGGAAAGGTGCTTGACCTCAAGCTTGACGGGATTCACGTGAATGCTTCCACCAACGACCAACCTACCGAAACGACCATTCAGATAAAATCCAACGAGGTGAGCAGCAACGTGGTGAAGAGTATCGACCGCTTCCGTTTTGTTGCCAAAGGTAACGCCGAAGGTGACAACAATAGCCTTCGTAGCAACCAATACCTGCAACTCAAGGATGCAAAGGTAAAGGTCTCTGGGAAAGTGCTCATTGATTTGAACAATAATTAATGATCAGCACTCGCTATAATCAAGTTAGTATTCACTACATCACCAACTCGTTTCAAACCATGACTATCAAACATACAAAGTCTCTTGCCACTACCCTATTGCTTGTCTTAACAAGTATGGCAGGCCATGCACAATATGTACAGAACAATTATTTCATGGAGACGGCACTATTGCGCCATCAGTCGAACCCAGCCTTCCTCCTTGATGACAAGTATATGACCATCCCCTTTCTGGGCAATATCCATGTAGGTGCATCGGGAAATTACGGTGCAAGCACCTTCATCTATAGCATCGACCCCGCCAAGAACAACGGTTATAAATGGGGGACGTTCATGCATCCCGATGTGAGCAATGAAATGTTCTACAACAAATTGGGCACAAGTGACGTGCGTACGTTTACCAATCTCAATCTCAATGTATTTTCAATTGGCTTCAACGCATTCCATGGCACAAACCTCATCGAGGTGAACGTACGTTCCAATGCGGCCGTTAGCCTCCCCAACGAACTCTTTAGGTTTGCCAAAGATCCATCGGTCAAGACGGAATACGACTTCAGCGGAATGGGTGCTCGTGCGCAGGCATACACCGAAGTGGCCTTGGGACATGCCCATCGCATCAACAAAAACCTTACCATCGGTGCGAAGGGCAAGGTGCTCTTTGGCGGAGCATACGCAAACGTGGATGTTGAAAAGCTTCATTTGACGATGATGGAAGACGAATGGGCGGTACAGGGGCGAATCGTTGGGTCTGCCGCTATTCTGAAGTCACACATTGCACTCGACTCCGATGGGCAATTCAAGGATGTTGAGGACGTGAAACCTGGAGTAACAGGTCTTGGTCTGGCCATGGACTTGGGTGCCACCTATCAGATACCAGGAGTCAAGGGGTTAACATTAAGCATGGCGCTTAACGATATGGGGTTCATCAGTCATAGTAAAGCTCAAAACTACAGGCCAATCAAGGACACCGACTGGACTTTCTCCGGCTTTAATAATGCCTACGTTACATCGGACAAGCAAAACTCCCAGGACGTGGGTGACGAGTTTGAGCAGATGGGCGAAGATCTAAAAAGTCTTATTCGTTTCGAGGAGACACCCGAGAAAGGCGTTAATAGTAGCATACCCATGACAATGAATATCGGCGTAGAATATGACATGCCTTTCTATGATAAGATGAGCGTGGGTTTGCTCCATACGGAACGCATGAATGACATAGCGCCTTGGAATTCCACGATGCTAACGGCACGTGTGCGTCCGGCGAAGGTCTTCGAGGCATCTCTCTCCACCTCGGTAGGCACATCCCATGCGCAACTTGGTGGTGCCGTCAGCCTTCATTGTACTGGGTTCAGCTTGATGCTATCAACCGATAATTTCATCACTAAGGTTTCCAAACAATACATTCCCATCAACAACATAAGCACTAATGTAACATTAGGTGTTGGCATCCCTTTGAAATAGAGAAAAAATTCGGGGAAGTGAAATGAGTGGAAGTGACCATGATAGCCATTGCTGATATAAATAACTTGAATGTTTCTTAACCAATGTATTGGTATATAAATACTTGCGATTTATCTTCAAAAGAGAAGAAAGTATAGAGTTGAGAGAATGATTTTGAAAGCCATCTCTTTCTTTTGGTAAGAAGGGGTGGCTGTTTTTAATACTTTCTTATTTGTTTTCCAGGTCTTTCAACCGCTTTTTGTACCTTTACAAGCAATAACTTAATTTCGAACATCACATGGAAAATACTATTGTTGTCTATAGCTCACGATATGGAGCGACACGTCGATATGCCGAAGAACTCGCAAAACGCTTACAAGTTAAGGCCGTAGATTATCGCAAAGCCAATCTCTCCTACCAATATGACTCCATCATTTATCTTGGAGCCATGTATGCTGGTGGTGTGAAGGGTCTGAAGGATACCATGAAGAAATTGTCAGATGTCTCACAAACCAATATCATGGTGATCACGGTTGGAATTACGGATCCGACGAATCTAGAGAACCAAGAAAGCATCAGAAAGGCCATCAAGGAGCAAATGTCGCCCAAGGTGTTTGCAAAGATGCAGATCTTTCATCTACGCGGTGCAATAGATTATAAACGCTTCAAGCTATTGGACAAACTATTGATGCGTACGGTCTATAAGAAGGTTAGCAAAATGCCGGAGGAAGAACGTACGCCCCAGATCAGGGCCTTGATGGAGACCTATGGTCAAACGGTGGATTTTGTTGACTTTTCATGCCTTGACAAGATCATCGACCAAATTAATAAAAATGTCTAAGTGTGAATTTTGAAATGAAACAATATTGAGTTAAATCCGTTCTTTCTGGCTTGAAATG
>Ga0070399_1005255_pt1 | contig 10204 bp, 7 predicted proteins | sample BioMet4_FD_61217 | JGI IMG/M metagenome (GOLD analysis project Ga0070399, IMG submission 61217) | Microbial communities from bioreactor (seeded with sewage sludge) at LBNL, California, USA - Biofuel metagenome 4 (version 1) | ecosystem: Engineered > Bioreactor > Anaerobic > Unclassified ... | reverse complement strand
ATTAAAATAATTGCAGTTAGCGGAATTATAGGTGGCTTTATTGCTGCAGCAGTTGGCGGCTTTGACAAACAGTTAATAGCCTTGTTTATTCTAATGGTTGTAGATTATGCAACAGGCATGTATGCAGCATGGCATGAACATACAATTTTCTCAAAACGTGGGTACCAGGGCATTATGAAAAAACTATCAATTTTAATTTCTGTTGCATTTGGAGTTTTGATTGATTCCGTGTTAAAAACAGATTTTTGTAGATACACAGTGATAGCAGGGTTTGGCGTCATGGAAGCTATATCTATTATAGAAAATGCTGATAGGGGCGGTTATGGACATGTAATACCAATGTCAATTAGAGGGCATTTAAAGAAATTGAAAGAGGGTGATATAAGATGAATGAAATAAGCTTAGAAAAAATTAAAGTCCTGGCCAGAGATATAAAGGGAGAAATAACTAAAATTTATTTGCATTGGACTGCCGGCCCTTACGATGTACCTTTTAGTGACTATCACTTAAATATTGACAATGAGGGTATAGTTTATAAAACGTGTAGGGCGTTAACAGATAAAAAAGAACACACCTGGCATAGAAATACAGGCGCGGTAGGTCTTGCATTATGTTGTTGTGAGGATGCAACTGCTAATGCCGGTTATGATGCAGATTTTGGGGTTTATCCACCAACCGCTGAACAAATAGAAATGCTATCACAACTGGTAGCAGTTTTGTGCCCAGAACTTGGCCTTGAGATTAATAAAGATACTGTAATGACTCATGAGGAAGCGGCCATGATTGATGGGTATAGGCCATATTCAGGTGATCCGGAAACTAGATGGGATTTGTGGTACTTGCCTGATTCTGATGGGGGCATGAGACTAGGCGGAGATGTAATACGCGGAAAGGCCATATGGTACTTGGAAAATAAATGATTTTTGTATGACATATATTTGAAAATATTATTGAAAGGTGGGTATAAAGTGAATGAAGATAAAAAAACTATGTATCTTCGTGTTGGTGCTATCATGCTGTGTATTATTGTTTTCTGTGCAGGGTTCTTGTTCGGCAGAAGAGGCTTATCTAATGACACAGCCTCAGCTAGACAAATCCAAGAACAACTTGATACTATTATCACAAATCAATCAGCAATTACAAGCCAAGTCGGGGATATTAGGACAACAGTTGACGGAATCCAAGCAAGCAATAGTGGAATCCAACAATCAATTACAGACAGCAAAACAGCAATTGGCAATAGCGAAACAGCAGTTGACGCAAGCATTGAGTCTAACAAAGCAGCAATTAAGGCAAATAACACAGTTGCAAGTACAAACACAGAAATTGCAAGCGACATCGGGAAATCAGGAACGCTTATTAGCGAGTTACAAGCAATCCTTGACGACATATCTAAACACCCACAAAAGCCCTGATTGGGAGTTTGGTGTTGGTTGTGGTTATGCTGATGGAAGCGAATATTCTGTAGAACTACAACGAAATTATTTAAGCAAGAATGCTATTGCACTTGAATATATAGGCGGTAATGTAAAAGGCTTCTTAGCAAAAATTAAAATTTTGTTCTGATATGTGCATATGTTTAAGGCCCTCGTGAGAGGGCTTATTTTTTATTGCTTTAAAACTCAAATTTCAATAAAAAATATGTGCTTTTAGTGAACTAAATATGTTTAAATATGATAGAATAAAGTTAGAAAATAGAACAATCGGGGAAAATCATTGAAAGGAGAGGAATAACAAGAGCAAGAGATTTTTAACTGATTAATGATAAGCTAAGTGAATAAAATTTGTATTGGGAAAAACTGAATCGATTATATTTACCGAACGGATTGCGAAAAAAAGATCCATGATAATGTTGATAGTATTGGTTTGATAATATTTAGAGTATTAAAAAAATACTCTAAAATATTTAGGTATAATATCCTATGTTTTAATACATGGCAACCATTTCCCAATATCTGTGGCAAGATAAAGGTGAGTGTAAAAATGTACATGTTACAAAGATTATCTTCAAAAAGAAAAAACAAGAGAAAAACATGGTATAATAAACAAAAATCTTTGTTGGTGAATGAATAAGACCGTTTACAAAAAAATGACAAGGTGTTATACTTTAGGTGGTTCTAGTAATATACCATACCAAGAACTATCGGGTTGCTATGATAAGGTCGTAGTACCGAGGAGCCCTAACGCCCTGTCTTCGGACAGGGCGTTATCTCTTTAAATGGATATTTTATTGAGGGGGTGTAATAAGGTGGCATATGGAATTGGGTTAGATATTGGCATTACATCAGTCGGTTGGGCAGTGGTTGCTTTAGATTACGAAGAGAACCCTTGGGGAATAATTAAAATGGGTTCGCGTATTTTTGATGCCGCTGAACAACCTAAAACGGGGGAGTCTTTAGCTGCCCCAAGACGTTCTGCACGCGGTATGCGTAGGAGATTGCGCAGACATAGACATCGCTTGGAGAGAATAAAAAATTTATTGACAAAAACCGGTGTTTTAACGCAGGAAGAATTGAATGCTTTGTACATCGGTCAATTGGAAGATATCTATAAACTACGGACAAGAGCACTTGACGAAGAAGTAAATAAAAAAGAATTAGCACGTATTTTATTAAATTTAGCCCAGCGTCGTGGGTTTAAATCCAATCGTAAGACAGATAAAAGTGATAAGGAAAATGGGGCTTTATTGTCTGCTGTAAGCGAGAATCAGGCTAGAATGGCTGCAAAACATTATAGAACAGTCGGAGAAATGTTCTACAAAGATGATGCGTTTGAGGTGCATAAGAGAAATAAATTTGAAAATTATTTATCTACCGTACAAAGAGATATGATTGCTGAAGAAGCTAAACAAATCCTGGCAAAACAAAATGGGCATTTGAATTTAACAAAGAATTTTCAAGAAAAATATTTAGATATCTTGTTGAGTCAGAGAAACTTTGATGAAGGACCAGGTGGTAATAGCCCTTATGGCGGCGATCAGATTGAAAATATGATTGGTAAATGTACGTTTGAAAAAGAAGAAAAACGTGCGCCTAAGAATTCATACTCTTTTGAGAGATTTAATTTATTACAAAAAATTAACCATATAAGATTAGTAACAAAGGGAACTAGTATTCCTTTAAATGATGAGCAAAGAAAAAAGCTTCTTATCTTAACTTATGGTACAGCAAATCTTGAATATAATAGAATACGCAAAGAATTGGGCGTTTCTAAAGAGACACTTTTTAATATGGTCTACTATAAAGATAATGACATTGAAACTTCGGAGAAAAAAGAAAAATTCAATTACCTCAAAGGTTATCATGAAATGCGAAAAGCTCTGGATAAAGTTGCGAAGAATCATATTGCGACTCTGTCCATTCAGCAATTAAATGATGCAGCCTATGCTCTAACTGCATATAAATCGGATAAAAAAATTTTCGCATATATGGAAAAGATTGGTATTGCCCAAGAAGATATTGAGATGCTGTTAAACATTTCTGGCTTTAGCAAGTTTGGACATTTGTCTGTTAAGGCGTGCAATAAAATAATCCCTTATTTAGAGCAAGGTATGAACTATGATAAAGCTTGTAGTGCGGCAGGGTATGAATTCCGTGGTCAAAGCGGTGCAAAGTCAAAATATTTGCCAGCGCAAACAGATGATATGGAGGAAATTACTAGCCCTGTTGTTAGGCGGTCTGTAGCACAAACTATCAAGGTAATAAATGCTATTATTCGTGACCAAAGCTGTAGTCCGACCTATATTAATATTGAATTAGCTAGAGAAATGGCTAAAAATTTTCAGGAAAGAGGCACGGCAAATAAAACTAACGAAGAAAATCAGGCCAAAAATCAGCGTTTGATGGAACGTATTAAAAATGAGTTCCATCATAAACATCCTACTGGGGTGGATTTAGTAAAACTGAAATTATATGAAGAGCAGGGAGGAATCTGTGTTTATTCACAAAAGGTTATTGATGTAAGCAGATTATTTGAACCAGGCTATGTTGAAGTTGATCATATTATTCCTTACAGTATCAGCTTTGATGATTCTTATAAAAATAAAGTACTGGTTATGGGTGTGGAAAATCAGCATAAAAGCAATAGATTGCCTTTGCAATACATGTCTAAGGCACAAAAAGATAAATTTATTGTTTGGGTCAATAATGATGTTAAACAATATCGTAAAAAACAGATTTTACTGAAAGAACAAATTACCGAGGACGATAAGAATAAATTTATTCAAAGAAATTTGCAAGACACTCAGCATATGTCTAGATTCTTATACAACTATATATGCAATTACTTGGAATTTGCTCCTTCTGAAACTGGACGAAAAAAGCAGGTTACGGCAGTTAATGGCGCTATTACCTCGCATATGCGTAAAAGGTGGGGCATCAATAAAAACAGGGCTAATGGTGACACACATCATGCCGTAGATGCTTTAGTTATTGCTTGCGCAACAGATAGAATGATTCAGGAAATATCTTGCTATAGCAAGAATAGAGAAAATGAATATGCCAGGACTGACGAAGGTGTTGCTTTAATAAATAGGAGTACAGGAGAGATCATTAAGAGGTTTCCGATGCCGTGGGAAGGGTTTAGACATGAACTGGATGCTAGAATGGCAAATAGACCTGGCGATGCACTAAGGACGCTACGGTTGCCTTATTATGCTGACAAGGATTTATCAGCAATAAAACCCATATTTGTTTCCCGCATGCCTAAACATAAGGTTACTGGGGCTGCGCATTTGGATACGATTAAAGGAATAGTAAATGATCAGTATGTGGTTTTGAAGAAAGATTTAACAAACTTGAAAATTAAAAATGGTGAAATAGATAATTATTATAATCCTGAGAGTGATAAACTTTTGTATGAAGCATTAAAGGCACAATTGCTTAAATTTGACAATGATGCAAAGAACGCCTTTGCTGAGCCATTTTATAAACCAAAAGCTGACGGTACTCTTGGGGCCATAGTGGGCAAAGTAAAAATTATGGAAAAATCTACCTTAAATGTATCGGTACACAATGGTACGGCGGTAGCTTCTAATGAAAGTATGGTACGTATTGATGTTTTCAAGGTTGAAAGGGATGGATATTATTTTGTGCCTATTTATGTAGCGGATACAATAAAAAAAGAATTACCCAATATGGCTGTTGTAGCGAATAAACCACATGACAAGTGGGCAAAAATGGAAGATAAAGATTTCATTTTTTCACTTTATCCTAGTGACTTAATAAAGGTAATTCATAACCAAAATATGAAATTTGCCTTAATTAATAAAGATAGTGATTTACAGAAGGAATATAATACAAAAGAAGAGTTTGTTTATTTAGTCAAAGCTTCAATTTCTACTGGTAGTTTAACAGTTGAAAACCAAGATGCTACTTACACAATTCCTAGCCTTGGCATTAAAACACTGAAGAGCTTAGAGAAATATCAAGTTGATGTTTTGGGCAATTATGTAAAAGTTGGGAAAGAAAAACGCCAAACATTCCATTAAGAGGTGAAGGTGATGGGGTACAGGAATATTGTAATCGAAGGAACTGCAAATATTTCTTGCAAGAATAAACAACTAGTAGTATATAGTGATGGGCGGCATTCAGTACCTTTGGAAGACTTGAACGCAATTTTGTTAGAAAGCAGGCAGAGTTCTATTACTGTTGCAGCTTTGTCGGAGCTTACATCTGCCAATGTAGCTGTGTTTGTTTGCGATGCAAAATATTTGCCCAACGGAGTACTTTTCCCTTTTGCTCAACATTCCAGACAATTAAAAATTATCAAGCTGCAGGAGCAACTTACGTTGCCGGTCAAAAAAAGATTATGGCAACAGATTATCCAAGCTAAAATTAGAAATCAGTCTTTGTGTGCCAGATATTGTCTTTTAAATGATGTTGCTGATTATTTGGATAAATTAAGTGCCAAGGTCACTACAGGTGACAATACGCACTTAGAAGCAACAGCAGCAGGCTTTTATTTCCGTAAGATTTTTGGCGAAGCTTTTAGTAGAGATGATGAATCTGATGGTCGTAATTCTGGTCTTAACTATGGTTATGCTATTTTGCGTGGTAATATTGCTAGACTTTTGGCGACATATGGGTTTTTCCCATCCTATGGCATATATCATCGCAGTGAATTGAATGCTTTTAACTTAGCGGATGATATTTTAGAACCATTTAGGCCTGTGGTAGATTTATTCGTACTAGAGAATATTGAAGAAGATGATGTTTTAACTCCACAAACTAAACATAGGCTATTTAATCTATTAAATGTGGACATTGATTCTGGTGGTCAAAGGCATTCAGTTGCCTATGCTGCTGAAAGAACAATACAAAGTTTGAGCCGTTGCCTGGCAGATTACCAAAATAATAAGCTGCTTTTACCTAATCTGGTAAAATTACGGCAGCATATTTATGAATAAATTTATGCGGTTAATGGTACTATTTGATTTACCAGTAAAAACGTCTAGGCAGCGAAGAACAGCAACGCAATTTCGCAATTTTTTATTAAAAGATGGTTACCATATGTTACAGTTTTCTGTTTATGCTAGAGTATGCAATGGAACTGATGCGGTGGGGAAACATAAACAGAGACTTTATGATTGCATTCCAGAAAATGGGTCTATTAGGTTGTTGGTTATGACTGAAAAACAGTTTGAAACTATGGAAATCTTGGTCGGTGAATTAAAAGAGGAAGATACTCACTTTGCTTGCGAACAATTAACGATTTTTTAAACAGGAAAAGGCCCCACTATTAAGAAATAGTGGGGCCTTTTACGTTCCCAAGCATACCATACCAAGAACTAACAGGGAACTACAACGCTGCAAAAAGTGCTGCCGACGCAGGTATTAGCATACCATACCAAGAACTAACAGGGAACTACAACAATTGATTTCATAGCCCGTTGTTCAATACGAGCATACCATACCAAGAACTAACAGGGAACTACAACATCCATAAGTTTTCTATTTCCAAGAGCTTTAGCATACCATACCAAGAACTAACAGGGAACTACAACTAAATAATCAAGGCAAGTGCTGTTATTACTAGCATACCATACCAAGAACTAACAGGGAACTACAACTTGTCGAATTGGTTACAAAAATGAGCCATTAGCATACCATACCAAGAACTAACAGGGAACTACAACTGCCACACCGGCGAAGAAATGGCCGCCACCAGCATACCATACCAAGAACTAACAGGGAACTACAACTGCTGATTTAGCTAATAAAGCAGCACAAAAAGCATACCATACCAAGAACTAACAGGGAACTACAACGCCATTATTACTACTGCAAAGTCTGATAGCAGCATACCATACCAAGAACTAACAGGGAACTACAACTTCCGGTGGTGACGTTGGAGACACGTCAAGAGCATACCATACCAAGAACTAACAGGGAACTACAACGCCCTAAGTATATTGCGTATAAGAGTTAGAAGCATACCATACCAAGAACTAACAGGGAACTACAACCCCTAAGTAAAGAACACGCATACAAGTAAAAGCATACCATACCAAGAACTAACAGGGAACTACAACTGCAAGAGATAAGCTATAATTTCATATTCTAGCATACCATACCAAGAACTAACAGGGAACTACAACCCGGTTGTTGATATGGTTGTTGTTGCACGGAGCATACCATACCAAGAACTAACAGGGAACTACAACCGTGTCCGGCAAGATTCCATTTTTTGTTGGAGCATACCATACCAAGAACTAACAGGGAACTACAACTAGGGATAAGTTGTCCTGTGATTGTTACTGAGCATACCATACCAAGAACTAACAGGGAACTACAACCAATGGGTTTCAGTCAATGGGAAGGCATTAAAGCATACCATACCAAGAACTAACAGGGAACTACAACTAAATTCTAATTCAATCGCCATAAGCCCCAAGCATACCATACCAAGAACTAACAGGGAACTACAACAACACGCCACAAAGTCTAGCACTAGCTCGCAGCATACCATACCAAGAACTAACAGGGAACTACAACTTTAACGCTAAAATTCAAACTATAGGAGGTAGCATACCATACCAAGAACTAACAGGGAACTACAACACATATAATAGCTTCATATGGCCAAGAATCAGCATACCATACCAAGAACTAACAGGGAACTACAACCTGACGGTGAATCGTACGCAATTAATAAACAGCATACCATACCAAGAACTAACAGGGAACTACAACCTGCTTTTGGGTGGGAATGTTCTCCGGCAAAGCATACCATACCAAGAACTAACAGGGAACTACAACTTAACTGCTCTAGCAGGCAGCGCCCTAAGAAGCATACCATACCAAGAACTAACAGGGAACTACAACCAGCACAGCGGCCTTCTTTTATTTTGCGGTAGCATACCATACCAAGAACTAACAGGGAACTACAACGTCGCATCATATCACGTTTACATAAGGTTGAGCATACCATACCAAGAACTAACAGGGAACTACAACTGGCTATCGCTAATTGTTGTCGCAAGCTGAAGCATACCATACCAAGAACTACCAGGGAACTACAACCAACACTGTTAAGTCCGTTGCGAACTCCGTAGCATACCATACCAAGAACTAACAGGGAACTACAACGTAGGTTGAACATAAGAATTACCGCTTATTAGCATACCATACCAAGAACTAACAGGGAACTACAACGACGCAAGTAATGATTGGCTCACGTTTATAAGCATACCATACCAAGAACTAACAGGGAACTACAACTTGTAATCAAACTTATAGTTAGCGTTGCTAAGCATACCATACCAAGAACTAACAGGGAACTACAACGGCGGCGGTGCTGTACTGAAAGCGAGTGCTAGCATACCATACCAAGAACTAACAGGGAACTACAACGCTATGTCGGAAGGTGACAAATGATGCTTGAGCATACCATACCAAGAACTAACAGGGAACTACAACTGCAATAGCGTATGATTGTGGCCGCATTTCAGCATACCATACCAAGAACTAACAGGGAACTACAACTTGAAAATAACGACGGTGTTAACAAAAAAGAGCATACCATACCAAGAACTAACAGGGAACTACAACAGCAATAGAAGCGGCATTCGTAGCTTTATAAGCATACCATACCAAGAACTAACAGGGAACTACAACGCGTAAAACTCTTTGCAGTTTTCCCTTACTAGCATACCATACCAAGAACTAACAGGGAACTACAACCTATCGTTTGGTTTGAAGAACTTGACCAATAGCATACCATACCAAGAACTAACAGGGAACTACAACAAAAGCAACATGGTTAATTCTGCGCAAGAAAGCATACCATACCAAGAACTAACAGGGAACTACAACACTGCTTCAAACGAATATGTTGAATATACCAGCATACCATACCAAGAACTAACAGGGAACTACAACTACATATATGTAATACAACTTTGTAGGTCAAGCATACCATACTAAGAGGTAATAGGAAACTACAATGCCGCTACATTGCATAAATAAATGAACCATAGCATATCACGCAATCATGCTATTTTCTGATATTTTTTGAGTTATACTATCTTTTGCGAAAAAAGTTTAAAATAAAAACATTCATAAGGGAAAAAGTAATCGTTGTATATTTGCTGTGCTATGTTAATAGTTTATCTCCCTTTTTGCTTACATATAACTTTTAACAAACACATTTTTGGGGGTTTGTAAACATTTTAGCAAATGCTAAAAATTTTAGCGATTTTAGTAGGGGCAACAGGGCTAAGTTTAAATTGCTGGAAACTAAGCTATACGGTAGCCCTGATTTTAAGTATAAAATCTTCGCAAAAGCTTTAATCATGGGGGTTATGAGTCTTTCATAATAATTATCAGAATAGTAAATCTAGTGCAAATTAGGGCGCTAGATTTAGTCGTTATTATGATATAACAAGTTTAACAGCCTTCTACGCTAGATAGGTACTGGGTTAGAAGGCTGTCAGGGGGTCAAACGCAAAAACAGTGAATTTGACCCCTTTTTTGACCCTTTTTAACCCTATTTTAATAGCAAATATTGACACTTATTAATAAAGATAAAATTATAGAACGGCTACAGTAGCCACTGTAGCCGTTTAGCACTTTTACTGTCTTTAACTTAGGATCTAGCGTTTTACGACGTGCAGGTTCAACTCCTGTCACCCGCACCAACACAACCAGTGCCCCTTCTGAAGATTTTCAGAAGGGGCTGTTTTATTTTGAGTAAGTTTTCGATT
>Ga0070399_1005249_pt1 | contig 10226 bp, 10 predicted proteins | sample BioMet4_FD_61217 | JGI IMG/M metagenome (GOLD analysis project Ga0070399, IMG submission 61217) | Microbial communities from bioreactor (seeded with sewage sludge) at LBNL, California, USA - Biofuel metagenome 4 (version 1) | ecosystem: Engineered > Bioreactor > Anaerobic > Unclassified ... | reverse complement strand
AAAAGGCCGTCAAGGGGACCGTATCCGCCTCTCCGGCCGCCGGCACACGAGGAAACGGCACCAATTTCTTTGACGAAATGCCAGATATTCCTGTGGACGACATCTTCCGCCGGGAGGAACCGCCGGAGGAGCCGGGCCCCCTGAACAGCGACGACCTGTTCTGGACCGGCAACCCCTTCGACGACACACACATATATAAAAAAGACGGAGGAAAGGAGGACGGCGACAAATGAAAGAAGTCAGGCAGCGGATGACCATTATCCTGCTTCTGGCGGCGGCGCTGGCGGTGGGTACGGGCATCTACTGCATCCGCTATGCCACACACGGCAGCCAGTGGGCCGCCTTCCCCTCCAACCAGCACGCTTTTACCGACGGAGTTTTGTCCTCGGGGCAGATCCTGGACCGCAGCGGCACCGTGCTCTACGACCCCGCTACCGGCGCCTATGCCGACGACAGCGCCGTCCGCAGGGCGACGCTCCACGCGGTGGGCGACCCTTACGGCAATATCGCCACCGGCGCCAGAACCGCTTTTCTCTCCGACCTCGTGGGCTTCAGCGCCATCGACGGCACCAACGGCGGCGGCCGCAAGGTCTATCTCACGCTGGACGCCGGGCTCTGCAGCCTGGCCTGCAGCGAATTGGGAACCCGCAAGGGTACCGTGGCCGTTTACAACTATCAGACAGGTGAGATCCTCTGCATGGTTTCCACACCCACCTTCGACCCTGAAAACGTCCCCGTGATCAAAGACGGCGACACCCGCTACGACGGCGTGTACATGAACCGTTTTCTCTCCTCCGCCTTCACACCCGGCTCTGTCTTTAAGGTGGTGACCACGGCGGCGGCCATCGAGAACATGAGCGACGTGTTCGACCGCACCTTTACCTGCACAGGCCGCCTGACCATCGACGGGCAGACCGTCACCTGCCCCCATGCCCACGGCACGCTGGATCTGTACGGCGCCTTCGCCGATTCCTGCAACTGCGCCTACGCACAGCTGGCGGTGGAATTGGGCGGCGATACGCTGCAAAAGTATGTCAGAGAAGCCGGCCTTCTGGACAGCCAGGACGTCAGCGGCATCACCACCGCCGCCGGCAGCTTCGACGTTGGGGCCGCCGGCAGCGCCGATTTGGGCTGGTCCGGCGCGGGACAGTACGACGACCTTATCAACCCCTGCTCTTTTCTCACGCTGATGGGAGCCGTCGGAAACGGCGGTATCCCCGTGACGCCGCGCCTCATCGCACGGGAAACCACCATGACCGGCCTCACCGTTTCCACTCCACAAAAGACCGCCGGCAGTCGGATCTGGTCGGAAAAAACCTGTCAGCTCCTTACCGATATGATGGCCAACAACGTGGCGAAAACTTACGGCCAGAGCAATTTCGGCGACCTGAAGATCTGCGCCAAGTCCGGCACGGCAGAGGTTGGCACCGCTTCGCCTCACTCCTGGTTCGCCGGCTTCCTCAATGACGCGGACCACCCTTACGCCTTTGTGGTGCTGGTGGAAAACGGCGGCGGCGGCGCCACCGTGGCCGGCTCCATCGCTTCCACTGTCCTGCAGGCGGCCGTAAAGGCCGCTGACTGAAGCTGCCAAATGAGCGCTCCGCAGACCCCCATGGCCCGCGGAACGCTTTTTTTATCCGCGCCGAGAGGAGAGCTGTTTCCCGTGCGGAAACAGCTCAGCCTTCCGGATTGTATATTCATAAGAAAAAAGCTTGGAAAACCAGCATTTTCAGTTGAACTTCACACACTGCCTATGGTAAAATTAAATTATTGTTAAGACTAAAAATATGAACAACTGTGAATGTGCAGGGGAGGGCGGCAGAGCCTTCCGCCTGCGGCGGAATAACTTTCTCAACCGGGAGATGACGAAATGGTAACAGCTGTCTTTTTGTTCCTGCTCTGGATCATACTCAACGGGCGCGTGACGTTGGAAATTTGCCTCTTCGGCATTGTCATTGCCGGTGCGATCTACGGATTTGCGGTCTATGCGCTGGGCTACCGTCTGCAAAACGAGATGCGGCTGTGGAAACGGCTGGGGATGTACGCCTTCTACGCACTGGCACTGATCGTCGAGATCTTCAAGGCCAATTTCAGCGTCATGCGCATTATTTTGACTCCCCATCCCGTCTATCACCCCGCCATCGTCAAAATGCGCATTCCGCTGAAAAAGCAAATCTCCCGGCTCCTGCTGGCCAACTCCATCACCCTGACGCCCGGCACTGTCACGGTGGAGGAAAAAGACGGCCTTTTCACCGTCCTCTATCTGGATCACGCCCCCGGCGATTCTCTCGACGACTGGTATCTCGTCCGCATTCTGCAGAAGCTGGAGGAACCGAAATGGAACTGATCGCGAGCTGTTACCACTACCTCTTCTGGAGCGTGCTGATCGTGCTGGCCGTGTGCGTTCTGGTGGCGCTGGTCTATATCATCGGCGCCCACCTGACGGTGGACCGCATCATTGGCATCAATCTCATCAGCACCATCGTCATTATCGTCATCGCGCTTCTGACCTTCCTGATGGGAGAGGATTACCTGGCGGACATCGACCTGATCTACGTGGTGCTGTCCTTTATCTCCGTGATGATGCTCTGCAAGATCTACATCAACCTGTACGCCCGGAAAAAAGAGAAGGGGGAGGACAAAGACCATGATCGGTGAATGGGTCCGTTTCGGGCTGTCCGCTTTCTGCGTTGTGGCCGGCCTCTTCTCCCTGGTCGTTTCCCTGATGGGCCTTTTTACCTTCGACTTCGCCCTCAACCGCATCCACGCGGCCACCATCGCCGACACGCAGGCCCTGTTCCTGTTTCTGCTGGGCGTCATGATCGCCATGGGACCCAAAATGGTGGTTTTGAAGCTGGTGCTGGTCCTCGCCCTGCAATGGTGCACCAGTCCCCTCTGCAGCCATATGCTCACACAGTTCGAATACCGGGTGGACAAAAATCTTCCCGCCCACTGCCTCGTACCGCCGGAAACGGAAAACACAGAGCAAACAGAGCAAAAGGAGATGAAAGAACCATGATGACCGCTTTCCGCATCATTCTTCTATCCTCTCTCGTCCTCTGCGCCATCGGCACGGCCATCGTGAAAAAACCCATGCACGCCATCATCATCTACATGGCCTACAGCGTGATCATGTCCGTCATCTGGATCCTGCTGGAATCTCCCGATCTGGCCATTACGGAGGCGGCCGTGGGCGCGGGCGTGACCGGTATCCTCTTTTTCCTCACGCTGCACCGCATCAATCTCATCGACAAGGACGCGGAACACGACGAAGAAAAAAAGGCGGAAGAGGAGGCGGATCATGAGGGATAAGCCTATTCTGGACCCGGAATTCTCCTCCATCTGGACGCTGTGGAAAAACGGGCAGATCGACCTGACCACGCCCCTTCGCTCTGCCGGCCATCAGGACCCCAAAAGCGTCAGGGAGGTGGAAAAATACCGCCCCCGCCGCAGCCGGGAGGCATACTCCCAGTATGTGCGCAGATCCACCAAGCTCTATAAGATCGCGGCTACCTGCCTGTGCCTCATTTTTATCACCGTCATGCTCCTGACGGTGGCCAACCTGCCCCCCTACGGCGACCCGAACGCCCCCACCGTCAACGAGGTGTCGGAGCGCTATTTGGAGGAGGGCACGGACGAAACCGGCGCCGTCAACACCGTGGCCGGCATGATCCTGGACTACCGCGCCTTTGATACGCTGGGCGAATCCTTCGTGCTCTTCACCTCCGTGTGCGCGGTGGCCATCCTTATGAACCTCTCCGGCAAACGGCAGCACATCAAACACACCAAGGAACTGATCAACTACGCCGATGATATGATCGTGCGCGGCGTGTGCCGTTTTCTGATACCCGTTATTCTGATATTCGGCATCTATATCCTGCTCAACGGACATCTTTCCCCCGGCGGCGGCTTCTCCGGCGGCGCCGTGCTGGGTGCGGGACTCATCATCTACGCCATGGTCTGGGGCGAAGAACAGGCTTCCCGCATCTTCCCGGCCAAAACGGTCCGGCTGGTGGTGTTCTGCTCTCTGGTCTTTTATTGCCTGGCCAAGAGCTACTCCTTCTATACCGGTGCCAATCACCTGCCTTCCGCCATCCCCATGGGGATCCCCGGCCATATCCTCTCCGGCGGGCTCATCATGCCGCTGAACGTGGCGGTGGGCTTCGTGGTCTGCTTCACCATGTACAGCTTCTATATGTTTTTCAGAAGGGGGAGATTGTGATGACACAGATCTTCGGCAATCTCCTCTCCAATTACGAGGACGTGGTGGCGGTTCTCCTCTTTTCCATCGGTTTTTGCGTTTTGCTCTTCTCCCGCAACCTGATCAAAAAAGTGGGACTGGATATCATGGACACGGGCGTGTTTTTGCTTCTGGCCTCCCGAGGCTACATCGCCGGACGCCATGTACCCATCATCGTTGACGGCATCACCACCGCCGAATATTACATCAACCCCATTCCGGCGGGTCTGGTCCTCACCGGTATCGTGGTGTCCGTCAGTGTTTCGGCCCTGATGCTCTCGCTTACCGTGCGGATCTACCGCACCTACCACACGCTGGACGTGGACGCCCTTTATATGATGATGGCGGTGAACAAAGGAGGGAAGCCATGAGCTTTGTGCAGAATTTTCCCTTCTTTTCCATCATCCTCTCCCTGCTCTGCACGGTGGTTTCTTTTATCCTCAACGGCAAATGGGCAAGACGGCTGACGCTGTTTCTTCTCTGCGCCGGTACCGCTCTGCAGACCTGCACCCTGCTGTTCTGCTGTCGGGGCAACATCCGCTATACCTACATGATGGGTCATTTTGCCGCCCCCTGGGGCAACGAGCTGTCCATCGGTATTCTGGAGGCCAGCCTGGCCCTGCTCTTTGGCGTTGTCATGCTGCTGAGCGTGCTGGGCGGCTCGGAGCATGTGGCCACAGATGTGGCGCTGCCCAAGCAGCATCTGTACTGGCTGATGGTGGATCTGACCTACGTTTCCCTGCTGCTGCTTTGCTACACCAACGATATTTTCACGGGCTACGTGTTTATCGAGATCAGCACCATCGCGGCCTGCTCCCTGCTGGCCGCCAAGGAGGTGGGCCGGGCTCTGATCGCCTCCGTGCGGTATATGATCTTCGCCCTCATCGGCTCCGGCCTTTTTTTGATCGGCGTCATTCTGACCTATTCCATCACCGGTGAGCTGCTCTTTCCCCAGCTCCGCACCGCTGTCACGGCGCTGTGGGAGGCGGGGACCTACCGCTTTTCCATGACGGTGGCCATCGGCCTGATGACAGTGGGTCTTTCCATCAAAAGCGGCCTGTTCCCCTTTCACTTCTGGCTGCCCGACGCCCACGGACAGGCCACAGCCGCCACCTCGGGCATCCTCTCGGGCGTCATCATCAAGGGCTATATCGTGCTGCTCATCAAGATCATTTATCAGGTGGTGGGGATCGACATCTTCCGCGCCTCCGGTATTCAGAATATCCTTTTGATCTTCGGCGTGGGCGGTATGGTAGTCTGCAGCATCTCGGCCATCGGCGCGCCCCGCCTGAAAACCATGGTGGCTTTTTCCTCCGCCGCACAGGTGGGGTACATCTTTATGGGGCTGGGGCTTGGCACCCACAGCGCGCTGCTGGCCGTCCTTTTCCAGATTTTTGCCCATGCGCTGACAAAGCCCATGCTCTTCCTCTCCTCCTCTTCGCTGATGGATGCCAGCGGCGGACGGCAGGACTTCCGCTCCCTGTGGGGCGCCGGACACCGCTATCCGATGGCGGGCTTCACCTTCACGGTGGGAGCCCTGTCCATGGTGGGCATCCCCCTGCTGGCGGGCTTTATCCCCAAGCTCTACTTCGCGCTGGCCGCCTTCGGCATGGGCTGGCGTACCTGGGTGGTGCTGCTGGCGCTGACCGTCAGCACCATTCTGAACGTCATGTACTTCCTCTACACCACCATTCTCATCTGGCTGCCGGGAGAGGAACGCACACACGTCCACGAACGCGTCAGGCCGCGGATGGGCACCGTCTGCCCCGCCATGCTGCTGGCCGGCCTCAACCTGCTGGTGGGCATCCACTCCGCGGCGCTGGCCGCGCTCTTCACACAGGGCATCGACCTGTTCTGTCAGTAAGGGAAAGGAGAGAGAGAGAATTATGCTTGTGTTTGTGATCCTTTTCCCCATTCTGACGGGCCTGCTGATCCCCCATTTTGCCCCCGGCGGACGTCTGCCGCGGTTCTGCCTCCTGATAGCGGCTCAGATCGCGGAGGTCTGCACCGTTGCGGCGGCCGTCGCTTCCGGACGCACCTACACCTCCGACATCTGGCGTCTTACCGAGTCGCTGACGATCGCCCTGAAGCTGGACGGCGTGGCGGCGGTTTTTATCCTCCTGACCGTGATCAGCTGGCTTTTGACGCTCCTGTATTCCTACGAATATATGAAGCATGAACACGGCCATGAGGCCAACTTCTACACCTTCCTCTTCATCTCGGAGGGGATGCTGCTGGGTACGGCGCTGTCGGCAGACTTCGTGTCCATGTACGTATTCTACGAGCTGACCAGCCTTTGCTCCATGCCGCTGGTCCTCTACGAGCGCACCCGCAAGGCCATCACCGGCGCCGTGAAGTACCTCTACTATTCCATCGGCGGGGCGTTCTTCGTGCTTTTCGGCCTGGCCGTGCTGTACGACAACACCTTTACGCTGGATTTCCTGCCCGGCGGCACGCTGATCCCCGGCCACCACACACAGCTGGTGCTGGCCGCCATTTTCTGCATCATTTTGGGCTTCGGCACCAAGGCCGGTATGTTCCCCATGCACAACTGGCTGCCTACGGCCCACCCCGTGGCGCCCGCCCCCGCCAGCGCTCTGCTCTCCGGCATCATTACCAAGGCCGGCGTCATCGGCATACTGCGCGTCATCTACTTCATCGCCGGCGCCGACCGGCTGCGGGGCACCTGGGTGCAGACGGTCTGCCTCACTCTGGCCCTCTTTACCGTTTTTATGGGTTCCATGATGGCGTTCACGGAGAAAAACTTCAAAAAACGGCTGGCTTATTCCAGCATTTCCCAGATTTCCTATGTTCTTACCGGCCTTTTCGTGCTGTCGCAGGAGGGACTTATGGGCAGCCTTCTGCAGATCGCCTTTCACGCCGCCGCCAAGATCGCCCTCTTTTACATCGCGGGCATTCTTATCTGCCTTGCGGGCCTCCGCAGCGTGGAACGCTTCCGCGGCGCCGCACGGCGGCTGCCGGTGACCTTCGGCTGCTTCATCTTCGCGGCGCTGTCGCTGGTGGGCATTCCGCCCTTCGGCGGCTTTGTCAGCAAGTGGTACATTGCTTCCGCGGCACTGGACGGCCTGCCGGGCGCCTTCGCCTACGCGGCGCCCGCCGTGCTGCTGCTGTCGGCGCTTCTGACGGCGGGCTACCTGTTTCCGCCCATCATCCGGGGCTTCTTCCCCGGTGACGATCTGCCGCCCGCACCGGGCGGAGAGCGTCTGCGCGAACCCTGGCAGCTGACGCTGCCCCTGATCCTGCTGGCCGCCGCCTGCGGACTGCTGGGTCTGTTCCCCGACTGGATAACCTCGGTGATGCAGCGCATTGCCGGGGCAGTGCTGTAAGGAGGTGGCAAGATGAATTCCTGGTTTTTGCTGCTTCCCGTCCTTTGTCCGCTGGTGCTGGGCCTCCTGTCCTACTTCATTGTCTTTCCCTCGGAGAACAGCCGCCGCTGGTTTTACGGCACGGTGGTCGTTGTCGCCTCCGTCCTTACCTGGACGGCTATCCTGCGCTGCGGCAGCGACGCCTTCGTCTTTCTGCGGTTTACCGACCGCCTGACGCTGGCCTTCCGCATGGACGGCGCCGCCCGGCTCTTTGCCGGACTTTCCGCCGCCTTGTGGCCCGTGACCATGGTCTACGCCTGGGATTACATGAAGCATGAGGACCGTCTGCGTATGTTCTGGTCGTTTTTCACGGCCTCCTTCGGCGTGACGCTGGGTATCGCCCTGGCCGCCAACATGATGACCATGTACCTCTTTTACGAACTGCTGACGCTGTGCACACTGCCGCTGGTCATGCAGCCCATGACGCAAAAGGCGATCCAGGCGGGCATCAAGTATGTGATCTACTCCATGAGCGGCGCGGCGCTGGCCTTCATCGGCCTGGTATTCCTGATCGCCGCTGACGCACAGGATTTCACCATGGGCGGCCATCTGGCGGGCTATGGCGGCAGCCGCACCACCCTGCTGGCTGTGTTTACCCTGTCCTTCGTCGGCTTTGGCGTCAAGGCGGCCATCTGGCCCCTGCACGCCTGGCTGCCGGCCGCATCCGTGGCACCCACGCCCGTCACAGCACTCCTGCACGCGGTGGCCGTGGTCAAATCCGGCGCCTTCGCCTGCATCCGCCTGACTTACTACGCCTTCGGCGCCGAGGCCGTGTCCGGCTCCTGGGCACAGGACACAGTGATGATCCTGACCATCATCACCATCGTTTTCGGTTCCAGCATGGCGCTCAAGCAGCAGCATTTCAAGCGCCGTCTGGCCTACTCCACGGTTGCCAATCTGTCCTACATTCTCTTCGCCGTTTCCATGATGACAACGGAAGCGCTGACGGCAGCCTTCCTGCACCTGCTCTATCACTCCGTGGTGAAAATCATGGCTTTCTTCGCCGCCGGCGCCGTGCTGCACTACGGGGAGCGGGAGTACGTGGACGAGCTGGAGGGCATCGGCAAATATATGCCTGTGACCTTCGCCTGCTTCACCGTCGCTTCCTGCGCGCTGACGGGCGTCCCGCCCTTCAACGGTTTCATCAGCAAGTGGTACATCGCCCTGGCCGCCGTCCACACCTACCGGGCGCTGCCCATCCTGGGCTTCGCGGCGCTGCTGCTGTCGGCTCTGTTCACCGCCATCTATATGTTTCAGGTGGTGGTGCGGGCCTGGTTCCCCAGCAAAGAGGGTATGATGCCCGCGCCCGGCTCCGTCCGTGAGGCCGGCGCTCTGATGCTGGTACCCATGATCCTTCTGGCGGCAGTCTGCCTTCTGACGGGCCTGTTCCCCCAGAGTCTGCTGGATCTCATTCGAGAGGCGGTGAGCGTCTGATGCTTTACTTTGTCCTTTTTTTCCCGCTGCCGGCGGCCCTGATCGCCGTGTGGATCGGCCGCGGTTCGACCCGGGCGCAGGGCGTCTTTGCCGTGTGCACCACCGGCGCCGTTCTTTTGGGTATGATCGCGCTGAGCCTGACGCAGTTCGGGACCTCCTTCACCGTCCCGTACTGCCACCTGCAGTTCACGCTGGACGGCTTCCGGTGCGTCTACGGCGTCATCACGGCGTTTATGTGGTTTGCCGCCTCCCTGCTGTCCCCGGACTATTTTGTGGGACACCGCCACGTGAGCCGCTACTACCTTTTCTTTCTGCTGACGCTGAGCGCCACGCTGGGCGTCTTTTTGTCGGCGGATCTCTACACCGCCTTCCTGTTCTTTGAGATGATGTCCCTTTGCTCCTACGTCTGGGTGGTGCAGGAGGAAACGCCCGCCGCCATCGACGCCGGCAAAACTTATCTGACCATCGCAGTGCTGGGCGGTCTTGTGACGCTGATGGGGCTGTTCATCCTCCAGCATCTCACCGGAACGCTGGCCATCGCCGGACTGCAGGACGCCTGCGCCGCCGTGACCGACCGGAAAGCACTGCGGGCGGCCGCCTTTTGCATCTTCTTCGGCTTCGCCGCCAAGGCCGGCGTGTTCCCGCTGCATATCTGGCTGCCGAAGGCTCACCCGGCGGCGCCTGCGCCGGCCAGTGCCCTGCTCTCCGGCGTGCTGACGAAAGCCGGCCTTTTCGGCGTCTTTTTGGTGACGGCGCAGATGTTGCCGCACGATGCGGGCTGGGGCGATCTCATTTTGCTTCTGGGCGCCGTCACTATGGTGCTGGGTGCGGTGATCGCCGTCTTTTCCAACAACCTCAAGTACATTCTGGCCTGCTCCTCCCTGTCCCAGATCGGTTTTATCATGACGGGCATCGCCATGACCAGCCTGCTGGGGGACGAAAACGCGCTGGCGGCCAACGGTGCGGTCCTTTACATGGTGAACCACTCGCTGGTAAAGCTGACGCTTTTCCTTCTGGCCGGCGTGGTCTTTATGAACACCCACGCGCTGGATCTGAACCAGATCCGCGGCTTCGGACGGGGCAAACCTCTGCTGCACGGGGTCTTTTTGTGCGGCGCCTGTTCCCTGGCCGGCATACCGGGCTTTTGCGGCTACCTCAGTAAGACG
>Ga0070399_1005248_pt1 | contig 10228 bp, 8 predicted proteins | sample BioMet4_FD_61217 | JGI IMG/M metagenome (GOLD analysis project Ga0070399, IMG submission 61217) | Microbial communities from bioreactor (seeded with sewage sludge) at LBNL, California, USA - Biofuel metagenome 4 (version 1) | ecosystem: Engineered > Bioreactor > Anaerobic > Unclassified ... | reverse complement strand
CCGCCCCAGCGGTTTGGTCAGCAGCGTCGCCGCCACGCCTTCCCGCAATTCCCGCGGAATTTCAAACGTCATGGCAATCACTACCAGCACCACCGCCAGCGTATTCAACACCAGCGACACGTCGATCATCAACGGTTTGTTTTCCTGTAATGAAAGCACGTCGTAATTGATTGCACTGCTGATTAACACGAAAACGCAGAGAAGAAGGAAATAAACCACCTTCATCCGCAGGATTCTCCGCCATGTACTTCCGGCAATTGCCATCACCTCATTCATAGCCGTTCTCCTTCCTCATTTGTCGCTCTTGTAGTATCTTCGATCACTTACAGCACTAAAAAACTCGTCGTCTACTGCTGTTCCTGATGCCCCGCCTGTGCCACCATCCGGAAGAAATAATCTTCCAGACTTTCGCGGATCGGAAAACACGCAATCGATTCGGGATTCTTTTCCAGATAACTGGAAATAATGCCTTTCACTTTTTCGCTGGAGGCAAACGCCAAATCCCACCCGCCGTCCGGCAACCGCGTACTGCCGGTCGCATCGGCCATCAACTGCTGCATCAGCACATCGTGGCCGGGATGAATCACCGCCCGGAAGCCGGTTTCCGACAACATGTCGCTCAAAATGCCGCAGCAGAGCAGATGCCCCCGGCAGAGAATGCCCACCCGGTCGCAAATCCGCTCCACGTCGGAAAGAATGTGACTGCAGAAGAAGACGTTGGTTCCGGCCTCTTTCTGCATTTCGATAATATTCATCAGGTCCAACCGCCCCTGCGGGTCCAACCCGATCAGCGGTTCGTCCAGAATCAGCAATTCCGGTTTGTTCAAAATCGCCTGCGCAATCCCGATCCGCTGCGTCATCCCGCGGGAAAAACCGCCCAGCTTGGAATTGGCGTGTTCCGACATCTTGACGATTTCCAGCACTTCGGCAATCCGCTTTTTCCGGTCGCGGGAAGGAATTTTCAACAGCTTGGCGCAGATCATCAGAAATTCATTGGCCTTAAGATAGGGACTGAACGCCGGACCGTCCGGCAAATAACCGATCCGCTGCTTCACTCTGACATCGTCGGTCGGCCGCCCCAGAACCCAGGCGGCGCCGCCTGTCGGCTTGATCAAATCCATCAACAAGCGGATGGTTGTGGTTTTGCCGGCCCCGTTCGGGCCCAGAAAGCCGAAAATCGTTCCCTGGGGAATCTCCAGGTTCAGATTATCCAACGAGGGCGTCTTCTTTTTCCAGAAGAGATGGCCGTAAATCTTGGTAAGATTTTCCGTTTTGATGACGTATTCTTCCATAGACCCCCACTGCCTGAAATTAATTCAGAGTTTAACTAAAAGATAATGCATTTCCCCTATAATGCAAGAAGGCCGAAAAAAAATTACAACTTCCACATCGCCGTATTGACCCGTTCATACCACCCCGGCAGCCATCCCGGCAACGGCAGCAGCCACCGATACCACCACGGATAAATCAGCGTCCGTTTTCCCTTCCGCCACGCTCGAAAAACCTGTTCCGCAAACCGGTCGGCGTTCCCCCCGCCCGGCGTTTCCGGCGGACGACGCGGCCCCACCGCCCGAGTGGAAAAACCGGTATTGATCCGGCCCGGCATCACCGTCAACACCCGCACCCGGTCCCGCCGCAGTTCCATCCGCAGCGTTTCGGAAAAACACGCGCACGCCGCTTTGCCGGCGCAATACGCCCCCATGCAAGGCACCGGCAACCGACCGGCAATCGAAGCGATATTGATGACCGTGCCCGGTCCCGGACGCAGTAACGGCAGAAATAATTTGGTCAGTGCGATCGGCGCAAAAAAATTCAGTTCCATCACGTTCCGCAAGTCGGCTTCGGACAGTTCTTTCCAGGTGGCGTAACTGCCCCGGCCGGCATTGTTGACCAGCACGTCGACAGTACCGTATTCCTGCCGAATCCGGTCGAATATCCGTTCCCGTTCTTCCGCAACCGTGATGTCCGCCGCCAGCCAGCCGTCCAGTTCCACGGTCGGCTGCGAACGGCAAATACCCAGCACCTTAACTCCGTGGCCGCGAAAAGCGGCCGCCATCGCCTGGCCCAAACCGCTGGACACTCCGGTAATCACGGCAATCGGCGGGACGGATGACGTCATGGCAAGACTCCCTGCGGGTAACGGTTAACGGTCACGACGGAAACAGCCGCCGCGCCATTCCTTTTCGCTGACGGCTTCCAGCTGAATAAAGCCCAGCTCGGCAAACGCCATCGCCACAGCGTCGAATTCGGTAATCAGAATACCGGCCAGAATCAGCCGTCCGCCGGGTTTGACCAACGTCTTGATTCTTTCCCGATTCCGGATCAGCACCGGCGCCAGAATATTGGCTGCCACTACGTCAAAACCCTCCGGCAGCGGCGAAACATATTCCGCCAGATCCGCCGTCCGCGGCTTGACCATTTCGCGGGTAATCGCGTCGGCGGTCAGATTTTCCACCGCCACCTGCACCGCTTCCGGGTCGTAGTCGAACGCATGAACCGGACGATAGCCCAGCTTCCACGCGGCAATCGACAAAATTCCGGACCCGCATCCGGCGTCCAGAAAACTCCGCGGCGTCCCGTCGGCCAGCCGGTCGATCATTTTCAGACAGAAACTGGTCGTGGCGTGCTGCCCGGTCCCGAAACTCATTCCCGGATCGAGCTCGACGATCACCTGCCCCGGTTTGGCCTGATATTCCCGCCAGGACGGTTTTACAATCAGCCTCGGCGTAATTTCCAGCACATGGAAATACTGCTTCCAGACTTCGCTCCAGTCTTCCTTGCGGATGGTCGTGACTTCCAGATCGGTGATATCCAGGCCCAGCTCGCGCCAGGCGGGCAAGTTTTCTTCCAGCCGTTGTTTCTGGAGTTCGGCATCCGCCTGATCCGCACAGTAAACGGTATGAATCGCCACGCCGGTTTCCCGATCGCACCAGGTACTGAAATTCACTTCCAGCGCCGTCAGCAGCTCATTGGACAGCTCCTGAACGGCGGAGTGATCGGTCAGCCGGCAGCAATAAATAATCTCGTCCATTTTACCGTAACAACTTAGGCGGCGGGCGGCGGCGTGGCGGCGTGGGTATCGTCTTTTTTGACGAATTTCAACACCAGGAACCCGATGATCACAATCACCACCAGAGCCAGTCCGGCCAGCAGAATCTTAAGCTGTTTGGCCGAGAGCCCCTTATTGAAATTGGGGTTGGGTTCCTGAGCGCCGAGATCGTAAGTGGTTTCGAACGGCTTGTCCATCTTAGCCAGAATGCCGGCGGTATCGTACTGGACCGACGCATTGCCGGAACCGCCGTAAAAGACTTTCAGTTCGCCCGGCTGCCGGCCAGCCATAACGCCGCGATAAACCGGTCCGATCGCTTCGACTTTGATATTTTCCAGCGGAGCGCTGTCATTGTTGACGATCGTCACCCGATAGGTGGCGGACCGCGTTTCCGGGATTTCCACATTCAGCGAACGCCGCTGGAAGCTCGGGAAATCGCAGGAGAAAATCCGGTTGCTGCCGCTGCTGCTGACCGGCTGCCACTGTTCCGGCTGCGCGCCGGGAATCTCAACATTGACAGTCCGGACGAAGTTGGCGGAGGTGGAAGAGATCCGCAACGACGTGATCGGTTCGCGGTTGCTGCTGATCATCAACTCGGTATTTTTATCTTTGACCTGCTGCGAATCCACGTTGAGCGCATAGCCGGTCGTGATCGGCATGACCGCCGGAGCACCGATGCGGCTGACGATGAAATCGATCTTGTCAATCTTGAAATTAGGTTGTTCCCGGAACGCCTTGATGGTTTCTTTCTGATTGGCGGTTTTATTGACTTCCGGAATCATCGCAAACAGCGGGGTCGGCTTGTCTTCCGCCTGGGTAACCACCGTCAGCCGAAAGATTTTATAGTTGCAGCGCGGGAACGCGATCCGGTCGTTGCGGTACGGCAGATAGTCGTAATAGTCGCAAAACAGCCGGGGTTCCGCCACCCGGTGCCAGCGGCGACCGTCGTTGCTGCCATCGGTGAAGATCATCTTTTCGAAATTCTTCGCCTGCGTTTCCAATTGGATGCCGTTGACCATGCCCGCATGTTCCTGCGGCACCAGGAAAATCACCAGATTGTTGCCCTGCTTCTTGATGGCCTTGACCGTGGCCGGGACCAGATTATGTTCGATCTGCGGCTTGGTTTTGGTCATTTTCTGGACGGCGAACGGTACTTCCTGACCGTCGGCGGCAAAAATCCGCACATCGTTCTGCAAGTCGTTGGCCGCATTGAAAATCTGACTGTCGTAACGGAACACGGAAACGTCGGTATCCGTGGCGTTGGCAGGGGCCTGGGCACTCTTGAAAAACGGAAAATTACGCGTCGGATTTCCCGCTACGGCCGAAAGCCCGACCAGCAGGGCAGATACGATCAATGTGCTTTTCATAAATATTTAAATCCTCAATGTTCTTGGTTATACGCTAAGGTTATAAATACAGATTGAATATAAAATCTACTATCAATCCCCGGCGTTGCAAGTAAAAATGTCAAAATAATTCATCGGCCGGGACTTCCGCCGGGTTCGAAAAAACCGTTCCGCCTTGCAAATTCAGCCGGGTTCGACTATCTATAAATATAGAAAAATTCCCGTTCGAATAAGGTCAGGAGTACTATGAATAAAACCATCGAACAGATCGATCCCAACTTTCAACGCCGGGAAATCGGCGGACGTCAACTGAACTTTATCAACGCGCTGCAACCGCCGTTCGAACTCTCCGGATTCGGGTGGTACCGACAGGAGCAGCAACTCTGCCGACTGCCGAAAAACGTCATGGCCAGAAGCAGCCCGGCCCTGCAGTATCTCGCCTGGAACACCAGCGGCGGCATGATTCGTTTCCGAACCGACTCCCCGCAGATCGCCGTCCGCGCCGAACTCCGCGACCCGGCCGACATGAACCATATGCCCCGCAACGGCAGCGCCGGATTCGATCTGTACCTCGGCGCCGGTCCGGGCAAGCAATATCTGAAATCGGTCATGCCGGACAGCGGCGCCCTGCGCGTCGAAGCGCTGCCCGCCGACAACCTTTCCCCCGACGCCATGCGGGAATGGACGCTCTATCTGCCGCTGTACGGCGGCGTCAAACACCTCGAAATCGGGCTGGCGCCGGACGCCCGGCTCGAAGCGCCCTCCCCTTTTGCCCTGCCGCTGCCGTTGGGGTTCTACGGGTCTTCCATCACACAGGGCGGCTGCGCCTCCCGAACCGGCAACGCTTATACCAATATGCTGGCCCGGGAATTTGACGCGCCACTCTACAACTGGGGTTTCAGCGGCAACGGCTTCGGCGAACCGATGGTCGCCGAAGCGATCGCGGAACTGCCCATGGCGGCGTTCGTCCTCGACTACGATCACAATGCACCGTCCGCAGACCACTTGGCGGCTACCCACGAACCGTTCTTTCGCCTGATTCGGGCGCGCCAACCCAATCTGCCGGTCATCATGATTTCCAAACCGGATTTCGCCGCTACGCCGGAAGGCCGCAACCGTCAGGCAATTATTCGCCGGACCTGGCAACACGCGGTCGACGCCGGTGACCGCCATGTCGATTTCATCGACGGCGAAACGCTGTTCGGCAACGATCACCGCGACGCCTGTACGGTGGACACCTCCCACCCCAACGATCTCGGGTTCTTTCGGATGTTTCAGACTATCGCTCCGGTTTTGCGCCGGGCGCTGGAAAAAGCCGGCGTTACTGCCGGCGGAGACGCGGCATCGTCCCGACGGTAAGTTTACGGTCGGAAAAAGTCCCGTCGCGATTGACCCGGATGACGATATGTTCGCCGGGATTGACGTTGACCAGCGCCGTCTGGAGATCGGCGGGATTTTTCACCGGGGCGCGGTTGACCGCCACGATCACGTCCCCGGACTTCAGACCGGCTTTGGCGGCCGGTCCGCGGCGTAGAATCTCCACCACCAGCACGCCGCCGTCGACCTGATATTTTTCCTGAATAGTGGCCGGCACGTCCGCCATGCTGATGCCCAGCCAGGGATGGGAAACCTTGCCGGAGTCGATCAGCTTGCGACAGATTTTCTCCGCCAGATTGCTGGCGATCGAAAAACTCAATCCGATATTCCCTTCCGACGGCGAAATAATGAAGTCATTGACGCCGATCACTTTGCCGGTAATATCCAGCAACGGGCCGCCGCTGTTGCCCTGATTGATCGACGCGTCGGTCTGGATGAAGTTCTCATGCAGATTCATTCCCATGGTCCGCTTCAAGTGGCTGACCACCCCGACGGTCACCGAATGTTCCAGGCTGAACGGCGCCCCGATGGCAATCGCCCAATACCCCACCTTGACTCGGTCGGAGTCGGCGAATTCCAGATAAGGGAAACGTTCTTCCGCCCGAACATGCAACACCGCCAGATCGGACAGCGGATCGCTGCCCACCAGTTCGGCCGGATATTCCTTCCGGTTGAACAACTCCACCTGAAAATAATCCTGGTCTTTGACCATGTGATAGTTGGTCAGAATATAGCCGTCGGGCCGCACGAAAAATCCCGATCCCAGCCCGGTCGGTTCGGCTTCCCCCTGCGGCATTTCGCCATGCTGGAAATAGTGGTAAAGCCGTGCCGCCGAAGAATTATAGTAAGGCACGACCCGGCGTCCGGTTTTCACCACCACCACCGCCGGAGCGCAACGGTCCGCCACCCGCGCGAACTCCTCCTGAATGGCCGCCGCGCCGCCGCCCCCCGACGCCACATTTTTCACCGGAACCGGAACCGCCTCTTCCTGTTCGATCCACTGCCAGACTTGCATCCCGGCCAGAAGTACCGTCACGGCCGCCAACGCCATCACCAGAATCTTCCATCGTGTATTCATAACTTCGTTTCATCCTCGCTTATCTTCGCGTTATCCGCTTTTCTTTCAGACAAGCAATCGGGAAAAAAGTTCCGCTCGGAAGCTAGGAAATGGGGTTTCTCCCCGGGAATTCGGGGTAAGAAAGTCACGGATGACAAGGAAGAAAAATCAGAACAGATTTTTGATCCCGTTGAACAACTTTTTGCTGCCTTCGGTGGTTTTTTCCACCGCGCCCTGTGCGCCGTCACGGACCTTATCGAGGCCGTCTTTCACCGGCACGGCCGAGGCCGCGCCAGTCACCGCGTCGGAAACGCTTTTCATGATGCCCTGAAAAATCCGGCCGAACGCCTGGCCATAAGTCAGATCGTCATCCTTGCCGATATCATGCATCGTCACGTCCGGCAACGGCAAGCTGACGCTGTTGCCGTTGAACAGGCTGCTGCTGACGGCAATTTCGGTATTTTTAAGCTGGAACAATGCGATCATGACCTTTTTGCTTGTTTTCTTGCTCGCTTTCTGCTCCGTCGCCGTTGTGTCCGCCGTCGCCGTTGTGTCCGCCGCTTTCGTATCGGCCGTCGACTTCTTCGATTTCAGCTGTTGATCGACATTCTGCTGAATGGTACGGAGGTTGTTGGAGCCATTCAACTTCGGCTCGAAATTGATTTTCGCCCCCTCCACCGTAATCTGGCGGATCACCAACTTATCGGACAACACCGAGCTCCGGTCCACTTCCACATACAGCCGCTGCAAATGAAACGCTTCCGGCGAAGAATAATCTTTCGGATTGCCGACTTTCAATCCGGTAATTTCCACCTGCGCTTTCCACAGGGAAATCGACACCCCGGTCACCGTCACCGGCACCCCGGTGATCTCGGAACCGAATTTGACAATGCCTTTTTTAACCAGCGAATCCAGCGACAGCAGCAACACGCCCGCCACCAGAAACAGAAAAACCAGCAACCCCAGCACCAGACTGAGCACAATTTTAATTGCTTTCGGCAACTTTTTCATTCCCATTATCCGTCCCCGCCAGAATTGTTAACGCAGTTTCAGCGTGGCCAAACCCAGCAGCGCAAAGATTCCGGATAAAATCCAGAACCGCACCACAATCTGGGTTTCCGTCCACCCCAGCCGCTCGAAATGATGATGAATCGGCGCACAGAGAAAAACCCGCTTGCCGAACAATTTAAAACACGCCACCTGAATAATCACCGACAGCGCTTCGATCACAAACACCCCGCCGACGATCACCAGCGTCACTTCCTGTTTCACCAGCACGGCGATCAGCCCGATCGTCCCGCCCAGCGCCAGACTCCCGGTGTCGCCCATGAACATCGACGCCGGATAGCAATTATACCACAGGAAACCGATGCAGGCCCCCACAATGGCGCCGGCAAAAACCACCACTTCGCTGGCCCCCGGCACAAATGGAATATTCAGGTATCCGGCAAAAATCTTATGCCCGCACAGATAGGCGAAACCCATATAAGTCAACGTACAGAAAATCATCGACCCGACCGCCAGCCCGTCCTTGCCGTCCGTCAGGTTTACCGCGTTGGACGCCCCCACCACCACCAGCGCGCAGAACGCCAGAATCAGGCCGGTGGACTTGCTCACGTACAGCGGATCTTTGCAGAACGGCACGATCAGCTGTCCCAGAATATCGGTGGTGAGCTGAATCTTGCTCAGCATGAAAATCCCGACCACGGCAATCACAAACTGAAAAAGCAGTTTCATCCGGCTGGAGATGCCATTCCGGTTGTGGTGTGCCACTTTTTCATAATCGTCGACAAACCCCAGCGCGGCAAACGCCAGCAACGTCACCAGAAACACAAAGACCAGCGGATTGGAAAAGTTGGCGAACAACAGCGTAGACACCACAATGCTAAAGACAATCAGAATTCCGCCCATGCTCGGCGTCTTGTCCTTTTCCCGGTCGATGTATTCCTCCGGCACCAGCCCTTCCAGCCGGGTCGGAGCGGTCGTCCCCACTCGTTTCAGCAGTCGGACGGTCAGCGGTCCCAGCAGCAGCGTCAGCAGCAACGCCAACGCCATCGCGCATCCCGCCCGGAACGTCACATATTCAAACAGCCGGAACGGGCCGAAAACTCCACGCAAAGTCGCCAGATAATACAACATGATGGTACGATTCCCCAGTCAGATTAATTTTTATCATGCCTCTATAAAATAATCATTCCCGTCATTTTGTAAAATTGCCGGTATGAAAAAAGGCAAAAAAATAGCAAATCTCCAAACGAGTCTCCGGGGAAAAACCCTGAAAAATTTTCAAATTTTTCAAGGTTTTTCCCCGGACCCCATTTCCTGACTTTCAAACTTTTCAAATTATTGATCTCTTTGCGATGCAAAGAGATCAACAAATATAAAAAGGTTTGAAAAGGTGATTGGGGGCGCGGGGGAAAGCGGGAGAACTTTCCTGAAAAGTTCTCCCGCTTTCCCCCGCAAACGCACCGCGTCCGACTTAGTCCCGACGCAGTTTGGCGTCGAAGATCAGCGACAGGATCGCCTTCTGGACATGCAGACGGTTTTCCGCCTGATCAAACACGATCGAGGCCGTCGAATCCATGACTTCGTCGGTGATTTCTTCGCCGCGGTGCGCCGGCAGACAATGCAGAATTTTGACGTTCTTCGCCGCGTGAGACAGCATTTCGGCATTGACCTGATACGGTTTCAACGCCTTCAGCCGGACTTCCGTTTCGGCTTCGCAGCCCATGCTCACCCAGACGTCGGTATAGATGTAGTCGGCGCCGTCGACCGCCGCCATCGGGTCGGTCACCCACCGGGCGGAGCCGTTGCCGAACTGATACTGCATCAGATCCTGACGCGGCGCGTAGGCTTCCGGCGCGGCAATCGTCAATTCCACACCGGCCAGCTTGGCGGCCAGAATCAGCGAATTCGCCATATTGCTGTTGCCGTCGCCCACATAGGCCAGCTTTAAACCAGCCAGTTTGCCGCTGTATTCCAGCATGGTAAAGAGGTCGGTCAACGCCTGGCAGGGGTGGAAATCGTCGGTCAGCGCATTGATGACCGGAACGCCCGAATACTGGGCCAGTTCCTGAACATCCTTATGGCTGTAAGTCCGGATCACGATGCCGTGCAGATAGCGGCCCAGAACTTTGGCGGTGTCGGGCATGGTTTCGCCGCGCCCGACCTGCATCCGGCCCTGTTCGAGATAAATCGGATGGCCGCCGAGTTCCTGAATGCCCACTTCGAACGACACCCGGGTCCGCGTGGACGACTTGGCAAAAATCATGCCGATCGACTTGCCGGCCAACGGTTGATATTTCACCTTGCCGCGTTCCTGCTTCAACTTGGCGGCCTGCTTGAAAATCGCTTCGAGTTCCCGTTCGTTGATATCGGCAACGGTAAGAAGATTCTTGA
>Ga0070399_1005240_pt1 | contig 10234 bp, 12 predicted proteins | sample BioMet4_FD_61217 | JGI IMG/M metagenome (GOLD analysis project Ga0070399, IMG submission 61217) | Microbial communities from bioreactor (seeded with sewage sludge) at LBNL, California, USA - Biofuel metagenome 4 (version 1) | ecosystem: Engineered > Bioreactor > Anaerobic > Unclassified ... | reverse complement strand
TTTTTCCGCTTTTCTAGAAAAATATATTACTCGAAGCCGACGGCTCCGACTTTCAGACGGTCTTTCATACGGTAAGAATCCGCCTGTAAGCTCAATGTGTGGCAATGATGCAGCAGCCGGTCGAGCGTTGCAGTTGCGACCGCTTCATCACTCAACAGCTCTGCCCATTTTCCAAACGGCTTATTGCTGGTCATAATAATCGAACCTGTTTCATATCTGGTATTCACCAGCTGGAAAAAAACATGCGCCTGTTCCGCTGTAAGAGGCTCGTAGCCGACTTCATCGATAAGCAGCACATTCGGCTTACGGAACCATTTGAGCTTTCTTCTCAGCCGGTTCTGTTCCTTCGCCTTTACAAGTTCTTCAACAAGATCATGGCAGGACATAAAATAGGCACTGTACCCTGAAAGGCATGCCTGTCTTCCGAGTGCCTGAAGAAGATGCGTTTTACCGGTGCCGGAAGGGCCAAGAAAAAATACATTCTCCTTCCTCTCAATAAAAGCGAGAGAGGAAAGCTCATCAAACTTTGCCTTTGTCAGACCGCCTTTTAACCAGAAAAGATCGAAATCTTCCAGCCGTTTCTGCTGCGGAATGCCGGAAAGTTTAAGTCTTGTTTTCCCTTCACGTTCCTTACGGGGAATATATTCAAGTTCTATAAGGTCAGCAATCCGTTCCTGCAAAGTATTTTCATTTCTTGACTGGTCAGACATATAGCTGTCAAACGAAGCCGCCATAAGTGTAAGCCCAAGTTCATTCATCCTTTCTTTCAGGACTGCAGCATCTAGTATTCCCATGCTCTGCCTCCCGTAAGAAGCTGCTCATAGAAAGCCGGAGATCTTACAGCTACTTCAATCTGCGGTACTGCATGCATCTTTTTCTTTGGCATGCGCCAGACGGTCTGCAGGCGTTTTTGCTTTTCCCATATCTTCTTAATCGCTGTCCGGTCTTCTGAAGATATGTTTTTCTTTCTGCACCCAGCCGCTTCCAGCCGGAACGTCTCGATTATTTTGTAATTTTACTTGACTTGGAGCTGACTCCAGAATGTATGGTATATACAGGAGATATTTGAATGAAAAAATCAGCGGTATTCTTTATTTTATTATGTATTGGTGCGGTACTTGCAGCACAGACATCGCAGTCAAAAAAACTCATTATGTATTTTTCGTTGTACGGCAACCAGAAAACTGTACAGACTGATGCGGATACATCCGCAAGCCGTACGATATACGGCGGAAAGGTTTGCGGCAATACTGAGATTGTTGCAAAGATGATTCAGGAAACTGTTGGCGGTGACATCATTGAAATAAAGATGCAGAATCCCTACCCGGACAGTTATGATGATGTAGTGAACATGGAAAAAGTGGAGCAGCGCAAACAGACACATGTACCGATAACTACAAAAACCGATGTCAGCGGATACGATACCATATTCATCGGATTCCCGACATGGTGGTATGATGTACCTATGGCAATAAATACCTGGCTGGACAGCGTCGACCTCTCAGGGAAGAAAGTCTACGTATTCTGTACCAGCGGCGGCAGCGGACTGCTCAGGACAATAAGCACCATACAGAAAGCTGAACCGAAAGCTGACGTTTCAAAGAACGGATTCCATGTCTATTATACAGGAGCTGCCGATGCAAAAGCGGATGTGCAGGCGTGGCTTAAGAAAAACGGAGTGAAGTGACAGGTGACACATACGCAGAAAGTTCACGTTGCAATTGACAGCACTATGATGCTGCTGTCAGTTGTCCAGATGGGCGGCAACCTGCTGTTCCCTGCAGATATCGTACATGAAATAACCGGTACCGTGCTGTTTGTGCTGTGGGCAGTGCATGTGGTGCTGAACCGGCGGTGGTACGGCTCTTTGTTCCGCGGAAAATATACAGCATACCGTACTGTGCAGGCAGTGATAAATGTCTGTATCCTGCTATGTGCACTCTTCCTCATGATAAGCGGTATCATACTTTCCGCTCATGTCTATACGTTTCTGCATATCGGTGTCGGGGCTTCATTTGCACGTACCGCGCACCTGCTTGCGTCGCACTGGTACTTTATGTGCATGTCGCTGCATATCGGCATGCATGCCGGAATGTCTGTGCTCATGATGCATGCAGAAAATCATAGTGCTGTCAGGCAGCTGGTTCTGCGCATCATCACTGCAGCAGCATGTGTGTACGGGGTATATGCATTCATTATCCGCGGTCTGTGGAAATATCTGTTCTACCTGCAGCCGTTCTTCTATCTGGATATCGAACGGGGATATGTGCTGTTCTTCATAGATTATGCATGCATCATGGTTCTGGCCGCATCAGCTGCAGCATTTCTGTGCCGCCACAGGGCATAACAGCTCGTGTTGACATATATTTTCCAATTCACTATAGTACCTCACACATATACAATAAATCCATCGGATGACTTGTAATCGTAATTACAAAGTCGAAGCGAAGATGTCGGGTGCGCCCGGTTACTGTTCATGAAGTAATTCATGTGCGGATGCCGGGCGTTTCTGTTTTTAAACGTATGTGTGAGGTTTGTATGAGTTATAGAGCAGCCAATCTGGTAAAATATGTTATCCCGATGATTTTAAGCAGTATCTGCTTTTTTCTGTATACGATAGTCGACGGTATCTTTATCGGACACGGAGTCGGTGTTGACGGGGTAGGGGCTGTCAATATGGCAATCCCGTTCGTCATGATCGTGAATGCACTGTTCATGCTGACATCTGTCGGCGGCGTGACCGTTACGGCAATCAGATTTGGACGCGGTGACGATGCCGGTGCAAATCAGGCATTTATGCATTCACTGTCTGCAACTGTACTGCTGTCGCTGCTTGCTGCCGCAGTTGGCGTTTTTCTGCCCGGACAGACAGCACGTCTGCTTGGTGCGGATGATACCTATTATGCAATGGTACGTGATTACGTGTTCTGGTATTCCGTATTCCTGGTCCCTTCAGGACTGGCAATGCTGTTCCAGAGCTTCTGCCGCAACGACGGTTCTCCGCTTCTTGTAAGTGCTTCTGTCGTAACAGCTACAGTATGCAATGTATTCGGTGACTGGCTTACCGTATTTCCGCTTGGCATGGGTATAAAAGGCGCTGCCATAGCTACCGGTGTTTCACAGACTGTCAGCCTGATTATCGTTTCTTTTCATTTCCTGCTCAGAAAAGGGAAACTCCGTATCGGCATGCTTACACCGTCCGGAACTCTGTTTGCAAAGATATTCAAACGCGGTTTGCCCGAAATGGTTTCAAAGTTTGCAGCCCCGCTCAGTACCGTATACATGAACTATGTGCTTCTGCGCAGCTTTGGTTCCACAGCAGTAAATGCATTCTCTCTGCTCAGCTATGTTGCATCATTTTCAGTAGCCGTATTTTTTGGTACAGCGGAAGGACTGCAGCCCCTGTATGGCCGCAGCTACGGTGCAAAAGATACAGAAAGCCTGCGGTACTATTTTCGTGCGGGGCTTATCATCAATGTCTCTGCCAGCGTTGCAATCTATTTACTTCTATTCATAGTGGGACGGCCGGTATGTGCGCTGTTCAATGCGGATGATGTAACACTTACAATGACTATGCAGCAGATGCCCAAGTATGCGCTCAGCTTCTGTGCCATAGCTGTATGCACAGTGGTATCGTCATACTTTTATTCAACAAAGCGGACAAAGGAATCGCTCATACTCAACATCGTGCGGAGCTTTATTGCAAATATATTTGCAATCATTCTGCTGCCGCTTGTATTCGGAAAAGGAATCATCTGGTATACATACTTTATTGCTGAACTGATTCCGGCCATTCTTGCTGCAGTACAGTACCGTCAGTCTGAACGTAAGGGAATCAAATTTGTATAAGGAAGAACGGAATTATGGTCTGTATGTTTTTACCACTGCTCATCTTCATAATTTGATTTGTGCATTCTAATATCACTTCTCAGATTTCTGTTGATTTCTGTTAGATTGAATGCTGTAAAATCAAAATTATTTATTCCCATCCATTCACTGAGCTCTTTGTACTGGCTGCCGGAACCTTTCTTGAATGCTGCAATCAGGTTTTGCAGCCCGTCTGTACCGCCGCAGTCATCTACTATTCCGTAGTTTTCTCCGTCAATGACTTTCACAGGATTGACAGTGGTAAGACCGACGGTGGACACTGTTTTTTCTGCTTTGAGACTGAATTCCCAGTTGTCCCCAAAGTCATACGTAAAAAGGCATCGGGTTGTGCTGTCCATGAAAATACGGCCTGTCCGTACTTTTCTTGCATCAAGAGTCTTTATGCTGTTGTATGTATCATCTTCCGGATCCGGCAGTTCTATATATGTTGCGGGACTGGCTGCTTCCAGCATATCAATTGGTAAATCAAGCAGGTCTGTGTTTTTGAAAAATGGAGATTCTGCTGCTTTCCTTATATATTCTCTGTGAAATTCTGTTTGTGTTGTTTCAAAACGGAAAAGATGGCCGCCGGAAGCTCTTGTCATGGAGAGAATTGCGTATGCCAGTGTTGTCATCTTTGCATCCTGCCGTATGATAAACCGTCTCCACAGTTTTGGAGAAAAATCGTTTAATTCGATGTAAAACTGAATTGCCGATACGGTATCTTTCTGTTCCTGTGTGTCAGGAAGTGTAACCGTTTTTTTCATCATGTCACTTACAAACAGTGTATCCGGTTCCTGATAATCGCCTGTATCGCTGAATGTTGAGGTGATATTTTTACTGATTATGTCATTTATTCTTTCAGAACTGCCATTGTTTCTAATGATATAAGGCAACCGCTGTTTGAGACTGTTCATTGCGGCCCGGACATGTGTATCATACGCTCTGCAGAAATAATTTTTTGTGGTATTTTCTGACATATATAATAGAAAGATTTTGGAAAGCCCTTTCTGCACCAGATATTCTTTCAGTTCTGTGGTGAATGTATCCATGAATTTCTGTGCAGAAGTTATACCCTTTGCAGAAAAACAGACACCGTACAGAGAATATGCGTTGCAGATCAGAAAGTATTTTCTGCGGTCAACAGTGAAGATATCTGTACACCATTCACAGTAACGGTTTTCTGCAGACACATTGTGTTTTTCCAGCAGGGGTAGCTTTATCTGCTCGCTGGCTTTTTTACTTAAAAGGATCAGCATATCAGACTCCTCTGTATATTTTACCAGATATATCCCAAAAGTGATAGCTTAATCATCTGTTGCGCAGGAAACGTCAGAAGCACTAAAATATACGGCGTAATAAGGAAACCATGGATACTACCCGTATAATAGAGATAACCGATATACATCAGGACGGTCCTGACATCTATACTGAACTGACCGAAGCGCACCTGCGCAGCAGACTTGAACAGGAAAAGGGTATTTTCATAGCGGAAAGTACCAAAGTGATAACCCGAGCGCTTGATGCCGGATACGAGCCGGTCTCTTTTCTTATGGAAAAGAAACACATACAGGGCGATGCACATGATCTACTTGAACGCTGTCCTGATGTTCCCGTCTATACGGCAGACAGCGCTGTGCTCCAGTCGCTTACCGGATATGAACTGACACGCGGTGTTCTCTGTGCCATGAAGCGGCGCTTATTCCCTTCTGTAGAAGAAGTCTGTGCCGGTGCACACCGGATTGCTGTGCTTGAAAATATAACTGAAACGACAAATGTCGGTGCTATTTTCCGCTCGGCGGCAGCGCTCTGCATCGATGCGGTTCTTGTTACCCCTGCATGCTGTGATCCGTTGTGCAGGCGTTCTGCGCGGGTGAGCATGGGCACTGTTTTCCAGGTGCCGTGGACACGGATAGGACATACTCCTGCAGAATGGCCGCATCCCGGTATCGAAGAACTGCATTCACTTGGTTTTAAGACAGCAGCTCTGGCGCTCCGTGATGATTCAGTGAGCATTGATGATCCGTCTCTTACACAGGAAGACAAACTGGCTGTCATTTTGGGAACGGAAGGGGACGGTCTTTCTCCGCATACCATAGCCGGCTGTGATTATGTTGTCCGTATTCCCATGTCGCATCATGTCGATTCCCTGAATGTTGCAGCCGCGGCTGCGGTTGCATTCTGGCAGCTGCGCAGTAAAAGCGCAGAGGACAAGCTGTAAACTTGCCAAACATCGGATTAAACGTATTATGATTCCGTTTTATCCGAAAGAGACATTTTGTGATAATTGAAAGAATGCCTGACACCGACTTTGATACAATCATGAGCAAGTATGTAGTGATGAACATAGCGCATCCCTTTATGGATGGCAACGGCCGTAGCACCCGCATTTGGCTTTATCTGCTGCTGAAGGCACGGCTTGGCCGTTGTGTTGACTGGAGTAAAATAAACAAAAAGGACTATTTAGCGGCTATGACAGAAAGTGTTGCAGACAGCTCGACAATAAAAGCACTTATCCTGTCTGCTGTAACAGACAAAGTTGATGACTGCGAAACATTCATGAAAGGAATTGATTATTCCTACTATTATGAAGAAGAGTGAACTTGACAAGAATTCAGTTGTTCGGAATTTCCGAACAGCTCAAACAGAAGGCTCTCTGCAGGTTACTCGTTCGGTGAACCATTACCGCCTCGATATGATGTCTTTATGGATGACGTGTCGATGGTATAGAAAATAAGACAATTTCCTGAAACAAGGAACCCGTATATATTTGGTATGCGGATTCTGCAATGTATTTATATATAATTTGATTTCCTGTAAATCTTCAACCGCTTTTTTGGCCAGTTCGATTTTATGCATTTACAACCCCAATATTCCCCGTATTTTTTCTGCCGGAACGCAACTGTTGACCCCGTTTTTAGTAAGGAATACGGGAGAACCTTCTGAAACATCATCGAGAACAGAAACGCTACAGGCGCTTTTCCATCTGCAGTACTGTATTTCCGTCATCCCGGCTGTATACCGCTTTTACGGTAAATCCGGCTTTTGCATAACAGTGTACTGCAGCCTGGTTGAACTGATACACAAACAGCCGCAGTATGTCTGCTTCCAGAATTGTGAATGCATAGTGTGAAAGTTCTGCAAGCGCGGAACTCCCGATACCTCTGCCACGATACTGTTCTGCAATAACAAAACGCATAAGCGTGCAGACTCTTTTTCTGCCGGAGCATGGAAGTGTCAGCTCACAGGAACCGGCAATAGATGTGCCGTCATAGATGGAGAAGAAGTATGAATCCGGCCGTGCGAGCATGAATGAGCATATCTGTGCATCTGTCACGGGCATGACAAACAGACGGCTGTCATATCCGCACTGCAGCAGGAAGCGTTCGCTTTTTCCGTTCAGGCATGAGGATATGAATGCCGCTTCATGAACAGCGGTTTTTGTGAGAGTTATCAAGCGGCTGCAGTACGAGCCGGTATATCAGACCGATTTTTTCTGGAGAGAAGAGTAGAAGGCAAGCAGGCGGTATATAAATGCCCGCCAAATATGAACAGCAGCTACATGTCCGTTTACAGATACATACACAGCGCAGACCTCCGGTTCCGCTTCTTGTTGTTATAAGGAATGTACCAGACCTGTATGATTCAGTCAACGGATATTTAAATCAGTCAATAGCACGTTCGCTGCGTGCAATACAGCTTGCGACTTACGATTTATTCTTTCTGCGTAAATATTCCGTCGCGTGTGCATCCGAAAATGAACCGGCCGCCCCTGAGACGCGGCATGGTGAGTTCGCAACTCTGTTCCGCATACAGACGTTTAATCAGGAATGTGTCAGCTGTACTGTATGCAATGAAAGAAATGTGATGTGATTTTTCCATCGGGTGAGTAAACGTGATGTAGAATTCATCATCGGAAGTCTGCACTGTCAGTATATGCCGGCTGTCTGCATCCTGAATCTGGAGTGGATACAGCGTGCGTCCACAGCATGTTACTGCTGCATTTCCTGTTCCGCTGAAAATACTTCCGCAGCCCGGACACATGAAGAATTTAATATGCTTCATATTGCCGGCATCTTTGCTGTTTTCTTCGAAGGTACCTGCAAGAATCGTGGATTCGCTCACGCCGAGGATCGAAGCAAGCGCATGAATAAGCGTGATGTCGGGGCAGCCTTCACCTCGTTCCCATTTTGAAACGGCACGGTCGGTGACATTTATTTTTTCTGCAAGTTCAAGTTGTGTCATTTTCTTTTCAATACGCAGCTGTTTAATAATTATACCTGTTGTCTGTGCATTCATATCTGTATACCTCATAGTACAGAGTATAAGGGTTGATATGATGCTGTTCAACAAACGGATCGTTGAGCCATCTTGGATACGGACACTGCTCTGCCGGATGTGGTATACTTTCAGCATAGAGAGATTATCGTACGTATGAAAATAGACCGTCTCTTAGCGCTTACCATTTATCTTCTCAACCACAAAAAGGCAAGCTCGTCTGTGCTTGCCAGACGCTTTGAAGTTTCTGTGCGTACAATTCAGCGCGACATTGAAACGCTTTGCCTTGCCGGCATTCCGGTGACCGCAGGTGTCGGTGCTGCCGGCGGTTACGAAATTCTTGACACATTCAGCATGGAAAAGCAGGTTGCTGAGCAGACTGATTATGCAAAAATCATCACAGCACTGGAAGCGTTTACGTCTGCAACAGGCGACCGGGAATCGCAGACGGTGCTTGAAAAAGTGCGTGCAGTGTCGGATGTTCCAGGAAAAGAGATCATCCTTGACTTGAGTGTTGCACAGAAAGGAACAAACATCAGCGAAAAACTTTCTGTCATACGGAACGCTGTGCGCGCCGGCCGAAAACTTTCTTTTGAATATACGAATGCACAGGGAGTATCAAAGGTGCATGTTGTTGAACCGGTGTATGCCGTATTCCAATGGTATGCATGGTATCTCATTGCCTGGTACGAAGATAAAATGGCGTACTGTATGTTCAAACTGATCCGTATGGAAAAACTGCTGCAGTGCGAAGAAAAATGCGAACATCATCATGACGCTGCCAATGTGCGCATGTCGCTGTCGCGGCAGGAAGATGCGCGCGAATATTTTGATGTTGTACTGGTGTGCGAAAAGAATATGCAGGTTGCGTGCCGTGAATATCTGAATGCGGCGGTTGTCGAACTGCAGGCAGCAGAGTTCCCCGGACAAGATGCAGAAAAGTTCCTCGCGAAGTGTGACAACAGACACGTTGTGATGACGGCTCATCTTCCAAAGAACGAGCACTGGTGGTACAGCTTGATGCTCGGCTTCGGCGAAAGCGTCACCGTTCTGGAGCCGCCGGAATTGATTGCGCGGATAAAGAGTGACGGCGAGAAGCTCGTGAAGAAGTATTCGTAACTACAATTTATTTATTCCGCTGAGTGCGGCGGTTCGTTCATTGATAAGCGCAGCAAACTGTCTTTTCTGTTCATCTGTAATAAGCGAATCATTGACTATCTGAATGAATGTATTTTGTAATGATATAAGTGTTGCTGTCATTTTTTGAGCGGCGCGCTGCGGTATGCCGACAGTATCTGCAAACACAAAAAAATCATCGGCGGACAGATTGGATTTTTTCACGTTAATGGTGAGTGCGGTTTCTTCAGTATCTGACGGATTTATAATGTTCACCGGCAGCAAATCGTATGCTGCAGACAGTTTCCATGTATCGAAATGAATGAGAGAAAAATTCTTGAGGTGCATATCGGAATTACCGGTGATGAAGCAGAATGCAATGAGATAGAAAAAGCTGCTCAGATCAAGGCCCGGCTGCGATGAATACTTCTTAATAATTTTTGCGCATTGTTCGTACGAGCCTTTATATTTATCTTCAGTGAGCCGTTCTGAGAGCTGGCAGAAATCTTCCATTGCAATACGTTTCGTGATATAGGCAATCGAATTGTCAGCAAGGTGAATGAGCGCATGGGGAACAGTTTCGATTCCGGCGGCATCTGCCATCGACATGACAAGATGTTCGTTTTCGGGAAGACACGTATATTCAGACGTGGCCGGTTTTAGAATGTATCCTGCCGGAAAACCGACAAGGGTAAGCCGGGAGCTTCTGTTTTTCTTTGAATCGGAATAGAGATGAAGCGAAAGTTTTTTCTGCACACCGGTAGCAGTGATTCCCGCCGCGGCAGATTTTTCCGCAAGTGATTCTATGTCATTCAGCGAAAGTTCTACATCAGGAAGCTGCGCTGTACCAAAAAAAATTTTTTTATACATGATGAGTGCCAGCCCCGATGTATTGATGACGTTCCTCTTTCAGACAAAAGTGGCTTTCCGCAGCAAAGACAGTTATTCATCTGAACAATCTTCCACTGTCACC
>Ga0070399_1005238_pt1 | contig 10238 bp, 8 predicted proteins | sample BioMet4_FD_61217 | JGI IMG/M metagenome (GOLD analysis project Ga0070399, IMG submission 61217) | Microbial communities from bioreactor (seeded with sewage sludge) at LBNL, California, USA - Biofuel metagenome 4 (version 1) | ecosystem: Engineered > Bioreactor > Anaerobic > Unclassified ... | reverse complement strand
AATGATGAGGGAAATAGCAATGGCAGAAATAGCTGGAGTGTAGGTTGCAGAAACCTCGGCAACTTTTGGTAAAAAGGTTTTAATCATAAGGCCTAAAGCTATAGGGATAATAACAATTTGAATGATACTCCAGAACATACCAATAGGATCAAAAGAAATTTTTTGCCCAATTAGCTGATAGGTAATAAAAGGTGTTAAAATAGGGGCTAGGATAGTTGAAACAGTGGTCATGGCCACTGATAAGGCTAAATCACCTTTGGCCATGAAGGTAATAACGTTGGAGGCTGTTCCCCCGGGACAAGTCCCAACAAGAATTACTCCTGCAGTTAAGGCGGGATCAAGATTAAATATGGTAGCTAAGCTATAGGCTAATGATGGCATAATGATGAATTGTGCAAAAGCACCAATGACTAAGTCTTTAGGACGTTTAAACACTAGGGCAAAATCACTGATGTTCATTGTCATACCCATACCAAACATGATTATTCCAAGAAGCAAGGATAAAGTACTGATGCCTGCAGTTTTGCCTAGTACCCATTTGAATTCACCCGGCATGGTCATTCCCAATATGAGGAAAATAACCGCGATAATACCAAAATACTTCCCAATAACAGCACAAAGTTTTTTCATAAAAACACCTTTCTTTCCCTTATTTACAACCAGATTAAACTCATTCATTATAACAAATTATTAGACGATGGTAAAGTTAATAAAAACAATATTGTGTTATAATGTTAAGGTGTGAGAGGAAAATGCTATGAACTATTACACAATTGTCCGCCCATGGAAGAGTGAAACGAGAGTGGAAAAATCGCGCTTCATTTGTAATTTACAAAAAGTGGCTAGCGAGGCAGAAGCGCAAGAATATATAAAAGAAATGAAGAAACAGTATTGGGATGCTACACATAATTGTAGTGCTTATGTTATTGGCAAAGCGTTAGCAGTGCAACGTTCCAGTGATGATGGAGAACCTTCCGGAACTGCGGGCTTGCCGATGTTAGAGGTTTTGCGTAAAAATGGTATTTATAATGTAGTGGCTGTAGTAACTCGCTATTTTGGCGGCATTAAACTGGGTACAGGGGGATTGGCTCGGGCCTATGCCGGAAGTGTAGTGACAGCCTTGAACGGGGGTGGGTTGGCTAAGGTTGTACCTATGGGCCGCTATAGCTTTTTTTGGGAGATAAATGCTGTGGGCAAGGTACTTAACCTTATTTATCAGCAAAAGTTATTTTCGCTGGGGGTAGTGGAATATGCTGACAGGGCCAAAATTAATTTAGTTCTGGAAGTAGCTGATAAGAAAAAGGTGGAAGAGTGGCTCACGGAAAATTTGAGCAGGGTTATAGAATTAAAAGAAGAAGTAACTTATTGGGAAGAATGTCCGGTGGAGAGAATGGAAGATGATGGTAGTTAGTGGGGGGATTAAGAGATGAAGCTTATCAGATGGTGTTTTATGCTTATGCTCTGGTGCATTTTGCTGACAGGTTGTGGTCATGGCGGCAATGTGAAAGCTGTTAATAGTAACCCAGCCTTATCTACAGAAGATAAGGTAAAGAAGTTGGTTGCTAAAATGACTTTAGAAGAAAAAGTAGGACAGATGATGATTGTGGGTATTCATGGGAAAGTGGCAGATAAAGAAGCTTTAGATCTAATAAGGAAATATCATGTTGCCGGTATAATTTATTTTAATAGAAATTTGGATTCGCCACAGCAGGTTAGGGCGTTAACTTTGGCACTACAAAGTCAGGCAGAGGAGGAACCTTGTCCTATACCATTATTTATTTGTATGACTCAAGAGGGAGGGCAGGTGGCAGGTATGAGAGAATATTTGCCCATAGCGCCCTCACAAGCTTCTATCGGGATCATGGGGGATCCGGCGCGAGCTAAAGGCTGGGCTATACAAATGGCGAATAGTGTAAAAAAAATGGGTGTTAATGTTAATCTAGCTCCTGTTGCCGACCTTGGTTCTAGGGCAGATCGTTCCTACGGAACTGAGGCTGAACAAGTTGTGCCCTTTGTTGCTGCGGCCATCGATGGTTATGCTCAAAGTGGAGTGATAAGCGCCATAAAACATTTCCCGGGAGTAGGCAGGGCCATGGGAGACTTTTCCTATGATGTGGCACAAGTGTCTGTAAGTAAAACAGAATTGGAACAGGAGGATATGGTGCCTTTTAAATACATGGTGGATAGAAAAAATAATAGGCAGTTTATGATTATGGTTTCCAATTTAATCTATCCCTATTACGAAAATGTTCCGGCCAGTGTTTCCCGGGTACTTTTAACTGATTTGCTGCGGAGAAAATGGAACTACAAAGGCATTGTTATTACTGATGATATGTCTCGTGGTGGGTTGGCAAACTTGTATTTAACCTCAGATATGGGAGTGCTGGCAGTTAATGCCGGTGTCGATTTGTTACTTGCAGGTGGAGAAGACGCTACGGATACTATTACAATTTATCAAAGCGTAGTAGCTGCAGTAAAAAATGGAACAATTCCTATGGGGCGTATTGATGAAAGTGTAACTAGGATACTTATGACCAAAGAGGAAAATAAGTTGCTTAACATAGACAAATTGGCAGGATAAAAAGAAAATATGTCGAAAATAAGCAGTTGTTAAAAAATACTATTTACCAACATGGTGAAAGGACGAAGAAAAATATGAAAAAAATATTTTCATTGCTATGTTGCTTATTGTTGTTAGGTGCGCAAAGTATGGCTTGGGCCGCCGACAATGTTAGCGATGTACGCACTATTGAAAAAACAGAAAAGAAAGTTATTGTGGAATATCCTTTTATCATAAAGGGGAGTAAAAGTATTAATGAAAAAATAAATTCAGAAATTGGCAAGACGGTAGATTCTTTGGTGGGAGAAGCGAATACTCTGGGTGGTGGTAAAGTGCATTATGATATGCATATAGTTGCCCCGGAGCTTATTAGCATGAGTATCATTATGACGCCTAAGCAAGGTGTAGAAGAAACGGTAGGCTTGACTTTTGATCGTAATACCGGGGATAATCGCCCTTTGAGTTATTACTATAAAAAAGAAGAATTGTTACGTCGAGCTTCTGATGGGCTGAAGTATCTCTATAATGTAGCTCCGGCTAAAGCTAATGTGGCTCCTGATACCTACTATGTTGATGAAGACAGCAATGTTATTGGTATTTATCACGCTGGGTCCGTATTGGATAAAAGCGAGGGAGAAATAGAGGTGGATTTATCGGCGGCAGCACCGGCAACACCAGTGGCAGCAGCTCTTCCTGTTGTTAATAATACCCCTGCTGTTGACAGTTCTCCTGCACCTGATACAACACCGGTTGCTGATACTACTACCGTAACCGATAGTACAGCCGCTAATACTGTTGCAGAAGAAACTATTGGACAGGGTACGATTACAGGCACGGAAGTTCGCATGCGCAATGGTGCCGGTACTACCTCTGCTATTTTGGGCTATTTTACTAAGGGAGAAGTTGTGCAAGTTTTGAAGAGTGATATGGTTAATGGCGTTAAGTGGTACAATGTGCGCCGCACTGATGGGACCAGTGGTTGGGTTTCCGCAGATTACTGTGGGCTTAAAGGGGACACTGCCTCAGAGGTGGGGACTCCTGTTGAAAAGCAGGGAAAAATTGTTGGCACCGAAGTAAGAATGCGTAGTGAACCTAGTCTTGATGCTGTGGTTTTGGCTTACTTTGACAATGGGGAAACCGTAACTATCTTGGATACGGCAACCGGTAGTACCTTGAACTGGACAAAGGTAAAACGCTCAGGAGGTACTGTTGGGTGGGTTTCTTCGGAGTATTGTCAGGAAAAATAAGGATTCTTTAGCTTTCTTTTTTAGTAGCTTTATGGTAAGATTAAGTGTAAATAACTTAGGAGGTAATAAGGAATGAATAAAATATTTAAATACTTGCTTTTAGGTGTAATGGCAGTGTGCTTCACTGCTCCTGTAGCTGCAAAAGTGGAAGCAGCAAAAATAGCAGTGGTACCTTTGATTGTTAATGTAAAAGATGATGGCGGTATGAAGGCAATTTTGTATAGTGATGCTTGTGCAAAGTTATTCAAGTACCCTGATTTTGATTTCGTAGATACTGACTTAGTTAAAAAAGCGGCAGCTGCCCAAACTGATATTTTCTCCAAGGCTGGTATGCAAGCTATTATGGATGCCTCCGGTGCTGATATTGTTATGGCTATGAGTGTGGATAAGTTTGATTGGAAAGAAGATCGTATGAGACAGGCTCCTATGACTATATTGGATTTTCGTGGTAAATTTGCTACTTTGAATCGTTTTACAGGTAAGTATCAACATGAGAATTGGGTCAATGATACACAAATGGAATCAGAGGCAATTAGCCCTCGTAATGACTTCCCACATCAAGAATTTGCCCGCACCGTGCGCGTAGAAATCAAAAAGGCGGCTAAATAATACTTAAACTTAGAAAGGCGGCCAAAAGGCCGCTTTTTTATTGAAATAATGGAGCAGATATATGGACTATAAAAAATTAAAAATTATTGGAAAAAGTTTGTATCAAATACATATTCCCAAAGAGATGAAACGTTATTTGGTGTTTTTGGGCAGATGTTACTTACATCAAAAAGAAATTACAGCACTTTTTGCTTTTTTTGCCAAAACGACTTTGCGTGAAAGACTTTTGGCTGGGAACCCTTCTTTTGTGGAGCAGGTAACTAGGGGGTTTTTCTATAAAGAGGCAGGGTGGTCGGAGCGTATTGCTCTGGTGGAAAATCATATTAGACATTTGGAAAAGGTAGGCACGCCTGAATTCTTAGAAAAACTTTATTGCACGCATGAACCGGTGGAATTGTGGAAAGATGAATTTCAAGAACAGCAATTGAGTTTGGCTTTGTGGTTCCACGGTGGACAGCGTAAGGAAGGTTGTCTGTCCTTGGTGCTGCGCTTGGGAAAAGAAGATTTATACCAAATAATGTTTTGGTTGGCACCGGGATTAAATGCGGCAGAGCCGGCACTGTGGATTGGCGCGTTGCAGGGAGCGCAGCAGGGTAATGCCATTATTAAAGCCCTGACTAAGCACTATTTTGGTTATCGTACTAAAAATTTAATTTTCTATGGCATGCGCAGCGTAGCCGAAATATTGGGCTGTAAGAATATTTATGCAGTTACTAATGACGGTTACTATGCCATGAATCATGTGCGTCTTGACCGTAAACTAAAAACTTCTTTTAGCGATTTTTGGGAAGAATGTGGCGGTACGCTTTGCACGGACAACCGTTTTTATGTCATTCCCATTGAAGAGAGTCGTAAAGAAATGTCAGAATTAAAACCATCTAAAAGGGCGAATCATAGAAGGCGTTATGAGTTAATGGATGGTATTACGGCTGCTATGGCGATAAGCTTGTCACCATACCTTAATAAAAGAAAGACAAGTGATAGTTTGTAAAAAAAACATACATACTTTTTTCTATTTATGTTAAAATATGGATAGAGATAGACCAAACGGAGGTGTTTTTCTTGAAAAAATTTTTAAGCTTAATGTTAACAGTTGTATTTTGTTTAACCTTTGTAGTATCGGGATTTGCGGAGGAAGCAAGTTCGCAAACCGCACCGGAAAAATTGCAAAAAGTAGAAAAATACTTGTATGGTACTGAACAAGCAGGAGCTTTGGTTACTCGCATTGACAATTTAGAAACAGATGTATACGGACATAGAACTAGCGATGCGATTTTAACTCGTATTGATAATTTGTATACTAATGTAGAGGGAATACCTACTGACGGCTCACCTTCTTTTGCTACCAAGCTAAATGCCGTGGAATGGCAGTTTGCTGATAGAATGTCTGCTGGACCAGCCAAAACCAGAATAGAAGAAGACGAAATGATTTTGAACGGTCAGAATAGTACGCAAAAATCTTTGATTACTCGGGTAGATAATTTGGTTAAAGCAGCTTTTCCTGCCGGTAGTCTTATGGGGAGTACAGCTGTTTTGCCTAAAGATTCTTTAATAAAAGTAAAGTTCATGGCAGATGTTAAAAGTAAGGTCAACCATGAAGGTGATGATATAGACTTTGTGGTGGCTGATAATGTTTATGTAGGCGAGACGTTGGTACTTCCCAAGGGAGCCAAAGGGTCGGGAACTATTAAAAAAATAGTACCGGCTAGGAGCTTTGGACGTGATGCCCGCATTGATTTAACGTTCTCCAATGTCGTTGCCATTGATGGTAGCATTGTTCCTGTTTATGTTGGTGATTTGGCTAAACAAGAGGCTAAAACAGCAGCTGGTGCTGCAGGAGCTTCTATTGGCGGCATGATTTTATTTGGACCTATTGGAGTTATTGGGGGAGCCTTTGTAAGTGGGCAATCTGTGGTTATTCCTGCCGGTTCCAATACTTTTGTGCAAGTTGCTAAAAATTGTACTGTTAATGGCATTGTACAAAATGCTGCAACTACAACGCCTACTGATGCTAAAATTCCAGTAGTTACAAATGCTACGGTGGCAACTACTGCGAATGAGACAACAAATGAAGTAATTAAATAATAAATTTCTGTGAAAAGCCTCTCGTTTTAAATAAATGGGAGGCCTTTTTGTGTTATAATATACGATAGATTAAATATTGATGGGAGATTACTTTCATGACAAATAGAGCACTTGCTTTAGCAGTAACTTTATCTTTAACCATGTCTACCACTGCTTTTGCCGCAGTGAATTATCATGGAGAAAAACTCAGTGATAATTATGGACCGGATTTTGTAGGGGTGAATAGTACTGCTACTGCATATCCAGACGATCAAAAATCCCCTCTTGTTGTAAAGAATACTAAACAGGCTGCGACAACGAAAAAGGCTGCAATAGAAGCTAAAAAAACAGATAAGACTGCTGCTCAAGCTGCGCTTCCTATTACTTTGTATGGTGATCACGTTGTTTATCATCAAGACTCAGGAGAATTCACGGCTAAGGGTAATGTGCGTATTTATCAAGGCAAGCAAGAACTTTATACTACTGCGGTAGAAGGCAATATGAAAAGCGGCGATATTTATATGGAACAAGGCGGCCGCTTGGTGGAAGGTGAAACTTCCACTACTAGTGAATGGGCTCATTATAATTTTACTAATAAAAGAGGAAAAATAAAAAAACTCAGCGGAACTAACGGCCCGGATATCTATCGCTCGGAAGAAGGAACTATTTATCCTGATAGAATAGAGTTGGAAAAAGGGGCGGTAACTACTCGCTGCCCGGCAATACATCACTCTCCCTGCCTGGAAATTAGGGCTGGAAAGGTTGTTATTTATCCGGGGGACAAGCTAATTGCCTATGATGTGAAAGTTTATGTCAAAGGCAAACATATTTATTCCAGAGACCGTTTGATCAGCAAACTTTCGGAAAAAGAAAAACAAGGTGTCGTAATCCCTCATATTGGCTATACAAGTAAGCATGGTATGGAGCTTGAATATAATTATGAGCATGTTTTTAGTTCCAATGATACTGCCAATGCTGACATGAAATACTATACGAAAATTGGTTGGCGTCCTATGTATTCTTTTACTCATGACGCGAAAAATTTTTATGTCAAGGTACAAAATGGTTATGACGAAGATAATGATAACAATTGGATTAAGAAGCAGACAGATATTTTAATTGGTTATAAGAGCCATAAGTTTAGTAATAAATTACCCTTGAATTACAGCATGTATTATGAACACGGTTTGTGGAGTGATAATACACAAAAAAGCTGGCATACAGCCTATGGAGTTTTTATTAACCATGACCGTATCCATTTTGGCGGCGACAAGACTACTTTCTTGGATTTGGGCATCGGCCATAAATGGGTAAATGAAAGTTTAACGGATAATACTACAAGTACAATGTTATATAAAGCGACTTTGGGTAAAGGGTTTAAGTATGGTTGGGATACTTGGTTAGGATATTATTGGCAAAGAAATCAAAATGAAATTTTTAATTATGACGCCTCAGATATGGCAGAAGAAATTCAGTTTGGTTTGAAAAAGACTTTTGACGAGAATAACAATTTGGCCGTAATAACTCGCTACGATAAGGGAAATAGCAGCTTGTACAATTATACAGTACGTTATACCCATAATTTCTGTTGCTGGCGATTGATTATTGAGTACGTTGATCAAAGGTATAAGAATGATCATGAATGGAATATCAGGTATGACCTTGTGCGCTGGTAAGAATAAAAATCGCAAGTTTTTACTATGAGGGAATTTAGGGCATAGGAGGGGTCTGTAGTGGATATTATTTTAACTCGCATGGAAGAACATGTAAAAGTAATGCAAAAAGTTATGGGTAGCAAAAAGCTCATGAAAAATATTGCCCAAGGTGCGGCCATGATGAAAATTGCTTTGGCAGCCGGGCATAAAATTATGTTTTGCGGTAACGGTGGTAGTGCCGCTGATTCTCAGCACTGGGCTGCCGAGATTGTAGGACGTTTTCAAAAAGAACGAGAGGGTATGCCTGCTATTGCTTTAACTACGGATACCTCAATTATTACGGCTATTGCCAACGACTATGGCTATAATAAAATTTTTTCCAGACAGGTAGAAGCACTAGGCACAGAAGGTGATGTTCTAGTGGGAATTTCCACTTCCGGCAATAGTGCTAATGTGGTTGCTGCCATTGTGGAGGCTAAGGCCAGGGGAATTAAGACCATAGGTTTTACGGCAATAGGCGGTGGCGAAATGGCAGAGCTTTGTGACGTGTGCCTTGCTGTACCTACCAAAATAACCGCTAGGGCTCAAGAAGTTCATGAAGTTATAGGGCATATCTTATGTGAAATAGTGGAAATATAAAAGCGTATTTGCAGATATTTATTCTTTTCAGGAGGTCTGGATGCATAATTCTCTTTGTGCTAAATTTCTAACGGAAAAAATTAAAAAATTAAAAATTGCTGTTATTGGCGATGTGATGTTGGACAGATATTTTTATGGGGAAGTGAAGAGAATTTCTCCGGAAGCACCTGTCCCAGTTAATCGAGTGCGTCGCATAACATCTGTGCTAGGCGGTGCTGCTAATGTAGCAGCTAATTTAGCACATTTGGAATGTCAGGTCTTTGTGGGTGGGGTAACCGGGGATGATAATAATCGCCAACGTTTGGAAAAGATATTTGAGGATATTGGTGTTAATTATACAGGCTTAATCAAAACCCCAGAGCGTTCAACTATCACAAAACTACGTATTGTAGGCGCTATGCAACAAATGTTGCGCTTGGATTTCGAAGAAATTGGAGACTTGGAACCGGCAGAAACAATGCAGTTAAATAGTTGGCTGGCTGATTTGTTGGATGAGGGACTTGATGGCATTATTCTTTCGGACTATGCTAAGGGTGTATGTTCAGATGATTTTTGTCAAAAGGTAATAAAGACTGCCAATGCTTATAATGTACCGGTACTAGTAGATCCCAAAGGGGCAAATTGGGAAAAATATCGCGGTTGTACTTTTATTACTCCCAATTTGAAGGAAATGTGCGAGGCAACAGGCAAAAACATAGAAAATGAAGATCTAGCAGTGCAAGCCATTGCTAGTTCAGCCAGAGAACAATATGGGATAAAGAACGTCGTTGTAACTCGTTCAGAAAAAGGCATGTCTCTTATAGGTAAAGAGACAATAATCCATGAGCCTGCTACGGCCATTGAGGTGTTTGATGTATCAGGTGCAGGAGATACAGTGGCGGCTACGCTTTTGGCGGCCGTGGCAGGCAATCTGCCCCTTGTAGAGGCTATTAACTTAGCAAATAAGGCAGCCGGTATTGTAGTTTCTAAAATTGGTACCTATCCTGTGCATCGCGAAGAATTGTTAAAAGAAATTTTGGCGGCAGAGAGAAAAATGGGAAGCGGTTATAGGCCTCTATCTAGAGCTGAAGCGGTGAGCCTGGCTAGAATTTGGCGAGCCGCCGGTGAAAAAGTTGTTTTTACCAATGGTTGTTTCGACTTACTGCATGTAGGCCATGTGACTTATTTGGAAAAAGCGGCTCAGTTAGGTAAACACTTAATCGTAGGAATTAATACAGATGCTTCCGTACAGAAATTAAAGGGTTGCAATAGACCTTTTGTGCACGAAAACGATAGAGCCAGAGTGCTGGCAGCTTTGGGTTGTGTTGATGCCGTGGTCCTTTTTCCGGAGGAAACACCGGCAGAACTTATTGCTGAAATAAAACCAGATGTCCTAGTTAAGGGCGGAGATTATAAACCGGAAGAAGTTGCCGGCAGAGAAAGTGCGGGAGAAGTTAAGATTATTGAATTTGAAGAAGGTTATTC
>Ga0070399_1005230_pt1 | contig 10248 bp, 14 predicted proteins | sample BioMet4_FD_61217 | JGI IMG/M metagenome (GOLD analysis project Ga0070399, IMG submission 61217) | Microbial communities from bioreactor (seeded with sewage sludge) at LBNL, California, USA - Biofuel metagenome 4 (version 1) | ecosystem: Engineered > Bioreactor > Anaerobic > Unclassified ... | reverse complement strand
TTGGCTCATGGAAGCTAACAAGGCAAGAAATCACGGCGATATGGGTGAATACCATAAAATGATTGTTAAGTTTTTTAAGGTTCACCCTGAATTTGCAGTATTACATACAAGAAAATATTTCACCGTAAGGGGCGATTAAAAAATGATAGAAGTTAGAAAAATAGCAAACAAAATTAGGTATAAACAAAAAGATGTTAACGAAACCACGTACAGCGATTATGACGTTCTGCAAGCGTTGAATGAGTGCATAGAATATCTGAACAAGAGCTATGCCTTGCAGAACAGCGATTTCCTTGAAAAAGCAAGGCAGTACAGCCTTACCACAGCAGAGCTTACAAGCGGAATTAAATTGCCTGGTGATTTCATCACGATTATGAAGGTACTAAGGCAGGGAGATAAAAAACCGCTAAAGGTTGTGCCGGTGGGCGACGAGCTGAACGACGACGCTTATTTTATCAGCGGTAACAGATTATACAGCGGAGAAAAATCTATAACCCTTATTTATAAAGTGGCTATCGCAGAAATAGAAACGCTTGACGATGAATTGCTGCTACCGGTTGTGTTCTCTAACGCTATCGTCAATCTGACGGTAATGATTATGAATAACACCGATACCGTTGCTCTTACGCAAGCAGTTAACGACGCAACAGAAAGCATTATTCCTCGTCGCAGGTATTCCAACGTGAAGCAGAAAATGCCGTTTATCGTTTAAGAAAAACAATGAAAAAGGCAGGTGATAAATAATGCTTGTATCAGAAGCAATAACGGAAATAAGAAACAAGATTAATGATGAAGCGGCAGACGGAGATTTTACAGACGGAGAGCTTATCTCTTTTCTGAATGAAGGTATAGCCTACGTCAGCTCATATCTCATTACAGCCAGCAATCCTATTGCTACAAAGAAAACTACTGTTTCGGCAAACGCAACAGCTCTGCCGGACGATTTTGTTAAGACTGCAGGTTATTTTCCAATAAAAATAATTGGTAGCACTGTTGATTTGCTAGACGACAGCAAACCTGTTACCGTTAAGTATTTCGCAAATATGGCATCAGTAAAATTGGCAACAGACACTTTACCTTTCAAAAACAGCATTTTTAATACGGCTCTTATCCGTATAGCAGTTATCTATGCACTTAATCAAATGAAGTTTAACGTATCCCAGGATCAGACGTTAGCAACCGATTTGCTAGGTGTAGTTAACACAGCTTTCGGTCACGCACAATTACATACGGGGGTGATGTGAAATGACAACATCTTCCAGCTCTAAAAACATCATATCGCAACTACCGAACAGCATAAGCGGCGATGGCAAAGCCTTTGTCGCTACGCTCAAACAGACGCTATCTAAGTTAGATACAACGGCTACTTATGCAGCAGACAATATGCAGGTTGCTAAAACCGTCGAGCAGGTAATAACACTTGCCTTGTCAGAAACGCATAATACTGACAGCAACGGCTATCCGCAGAACAATATCGACGTTACTTTTGCAACTACGAATGTTACTGATTATAAATCAGCACAGGTTCACGTTTCTACGGACAACGGTGTTAATTATTCGCAGGTAGGCAGCACAGACGGTACGGCTTACGTTATTACCGGTGTAACCACAGGCACAACGTACAAGATTAAGGTAGTAGCTACTGACAGCGAAGGAAACGTAGCAGACTTTACTGCTGCGCCAACGGCGACAATTACGATTGCTGGAAGCCAGCTTGTGCCTGCAACGCCTACGCAGTTTGTTTTGACTTGGGATAAAGATGGTCCAATGTGGGAATGGTTACACGACGCTAACGCTTATACAGATTTCTACGAGCTTCGCTTAGACGGCTTGGCAGGAACGTATAACGATAACTTATTAGACCGTACACGCTTACTCTATTCTAGGGTTAATCCTGGCGTCAGAAGTGGTACGGCTTATCTATTTGTTAGAAATATATTCGGCGATTATTCGGTAGCAGCGACACATTCTTTTAGTAAACCGGTAGAAAACAAACCTGCCGTTCCTACCATTACAGCTTTGTTAAATGGCATTAGGATAGATATGGATACCATTCCTGCTACTGCAAGCGTTATTCACGTTTATATGACTATCAATACAACTACAATAGAAGAATTTGATATTGCCAGCAACGTGTTTAATTATTTCAGAACAACAGGAACGGTAACGGTAAAATACTGCTTCGTAGATACAATCGGCTACGGAGAATATTCAGATACGGCAACAATAATTTTAAAAGAGCAGATCGTTTCTGCTGACATTACAGATAATGCGATAACAGAATTAAAGTTAGCTTCTGACGCAGTAACAGAAGCTAAAATAGCATTAAACGCTGTAACGGCGGTAAAAATTTCTGACAATGCTATTACGGCAGGTAAAATTTTAGCTGGTGCAGTAGTTACAGATAAACTTGCTGCTAATGCGGTAGTAGCCGAAAAGATTGCTACGGACGCAGTAACAAGCGACAAGATATATGCAGGAAGTGTAACGGCATTAAAAATAGCTACTGACGCTGTTACTGCTGATAAGGTTCTCGCAAATGCCATTACGTCTGACAAGATTGCAACCAACGCTGTTACAGCAGCAAAGATAGAAGCTAATGCCGTAGAAGCTGACAAGATAAAAGCTGGTGCGGTAACGACGGATAAGATTTTCGCAGGCGCAATTACTGCTGAAAAAATAGCTACGGACGCTGTTACTGCAAATGCTATTCTAGCCGGCAGCATTATTGGTGATCATATTTCAGCAGGGGCGATAACAGCCGACAAATTAGCAGTAGGCGATATTGATTTAACCGGTCAGCTTGCTATCGTCGGTGGTGCGGTGAAACTTGACGAGAACGGCTTAAAGGTTACTAATGCTACAAGTGGCTCGTATAATTTATTAAACGCAGAAGGCATGAATTTTTATGATGGCAATGGCAGCAAGTTCGCAGGCATAGGACGTTATGTAAGTGGAACTGCCAACCACGGCCAATATGTAAGATTTACAAATGTTTGGGATAAAACTCCTTCGGTAGTGGTTGTTCCTAATATTTTACAGACGAATGTTAGTAGCTATAATTCTTACGACGTACAGATCGTCTGCAATGCGATAGACATAACAACGGCAGGCTTTACGGTGCAGGCTTATACCGTGTTAAAAGCAGGCGCAAGTGGCGTTATCCCCATAAACACGACGCTCTTAAATGATGTTCAGTTTAATAGCGGTAGTAAGGCATACGCTAACTATACATATACAACCATTCCCAACACTGCAACAACGGCAACGATTGTAGTTAGCGTTACACTAATAGCCTCGGTTCGGCCTAAATTTGATTATATTTGGTATACCACGGCTAATGCTGACATAGAATTATATGTTAACGATGTATTAATCGCTTCCCAATATAATATAGCAGGTTCCGGCACATATACTTCCCTGTCATACACTTCCACGCTTTCTGCCGGTACTTTTACAGCGGGCGCTACTCTTAGGACACGAATTGCCTATTGGTCACCCGTTAGAGATGGTGATAACGCACATATAACAACCAATATCGTTCAAGCACAATGCAACACTACGACAGATAACGTTATTGCAACAGGCTCGGCAGCGTTTATTTGCACCGACGCTGACAATGCTCAATACAGCTTAGAGTAAGGACGGTGACAACATGGAAAACATACAGATAAAACGTGGCGACAGCTTTAATTTTTCCGCTGCGATCACAGACGATAGCGACGTGGCTATCTCCGGCATAGCAAGCAAGCTACAATGTCAGATCAGAGATATGGACGGCAATCTGATAACAGAAATGACGATAGCCGAAGGCGGCACAGCAGGCACTTATATTTTCCGTTCCGGCGACACTTCAAATTGGCCCGCTGATGAAAAGCTGTATTGCGATATTCAATACACCGACGCTGACGGTATTATCGCAAGCACAGACACCTTCGGAATAACCGTTAGAGAGGATGTGACTAGATCGTGAAATTAAATATTACCTTTCAAAGCGGTATAAATTTAGCTCTTAATACTGTTACTCCAGGGGCGAAGGGCGAAAGCCTATCTAGTATCAGTTTAAATCACGACACAGGCGAATTAACCTTTACGCTGACTAACGGTACAAGTATTAACGTAGGCAGTATAGAAACGATTGTTGCTGCCGTCGAAGCGAAAAATGCAGCAGTAGCGCAAGCAGGTATCGCTACTACAAAGGCAGGAGAAGCGGCAACTTCTGCCGATACAGCAACAGCGCAGGCAGGCATTGCTACCACGAAAGCAGGCGAAGCGGCAACTTCTGCCGATACAGCAACAGCGCAGGCAGGCATTGCTACCACGAAAGCAGGCGAAGCTAGTACCAGCGCAGGAATAGCGACTACGCAGGCTAATTCGGCAAGTTCAAGCGTTGTAATAGCTTCGGGAAAAGCAGAATTGGCGGCCGACAAAGCTGTTGAAGCTAGCGGCTATGCTGCTGCTGCTTCTAACCAAGCTGTAATAGCTACAAACAAGGCTACAGAAGCAAGCGGATATTCTTCCATAGCTACTGCAAAAGCAGAAGAAGCTAACACTTCGGCTGTTGCGGCGGCTTTATCTGCTACTGACTCCGCTAATTCAGCGTCAAACGCAGCAACATCAGAAACCAATGCAGCAACATCAGCGACAGCGGCAGCCGGAAGTGCAAGCAGTGCAGCGGCGTCAGCAACAACTGCACAAAGCGCTGCAGAGGCGCTTACTGCAATAGGCCTATCCGTCGTTGAAGGCAAATTATGTATGACTTTTGAGGAGTGATAAAAATGTTAACTAAACCAATGCTGTTGGACGAAACCGGAAACAAGATGATTGGCTCACTTGACCGCATTGCGGCCATATTGGCAAGCGGTGCAACGTACGACTTCACACCTACCAAGCTTATAGCCCTGGTAGAATCCGGACTTGCACCATACGTATTACCAGTAGGCAGTCAGCTTATCATGCCATGGACAGACAAAAGCAACGGCAATATAGTTTATCAAATACCATGGGATGTGCTAGCGCATGAAACATGTCTTGACCCGGATGGCAACACAAAGCCATGCATGACGCTAGGGTGGCATTACACTACGCCTTACGGAGTACAATTTTCGAATTACCAGGCTTTCTATTCGGCTACAGCGGAATTGCCTGCAGGCACCTACTATATAACCGTAGGCACCAATTGGGGCACGTATTGCAAGACAGGAGAGACATATTCCTTCACTCTTACGCAGCCGGTTCCAATAGGCGGGCAGTTGAGCGGATTCGAAGGATTGCCAGATGTTAATCCTGCCGGATGGAAAGTAAAATCATGGGCAAGTAATGCGGCGTTAACACCTATAGAAACCGTATCTGTAACGGCTGGGGCTAACGGCACATCGCTTGGACAGCTCAAACCTGGCGGAGATGGAACCTTGAACTGCATACAGTCGGTAGCTTATGGTTATAACCGTTGGTCTACAAGTGCTATGCGTCAATGGCTTAACAGCGATAAAGCAGCTGGAGCCTGGTGGACACCACAGCACAAATTTGACCGCATCCCAGCCGAGCTTGCGACCAAGCCGGGATTCTTAACCGGGCTGGATGTAGAATTTAAGCAGATTTTACCAAAGAGCAAAATCACGACAGCACTCAACACGGTAACAGATATTGCACTTGGTACGACAGAGGTTACCGTGGACAAGGTGTTCTTGGCATCATTGGAGCAAATGTATATTACACCGCAGCTAGCGACAGTAGAAGGGCCAACGTGGGAATACTGGAAGATAGCCAGCGGCAGGTCAACGCCGTTGCCAATCGGCGTAGCTACACCAGAGTATGTATGTTATGGGATAGACAACACAGCAACAGCGCAATATGTAAGGATGCGTAGCGCCTACCGCACCTATAGTACCAGTACGTGGAGCGTGCACACCAGCGGTAACGTCTACCACTACACCGCTTCCACCTCGTGGCGCTGCCTCCCCGTTGTGCGCATCTATTAATCTAAATAATCGCCGGCAATCCCTTGCCGGCGGCGAAAGGTGGTAAAAAATGGTTCCCGCGAATAGGAGACAGAAAAGCAAATTTGAGGTATTGGTTCAAGCAAGAGATTTAGCAAAATACACACTAGTCATAACCAAAAACGACAATGTTTTTAAAGAGGAATACCGCACAGCTCTGACAGATGATATCGTCAGCACGGCTAAAGATATTTATATCAAAAGCTGGACTGCCAACGGTATCTATGTAAAGGATGACGCTGAATATAAATGGCGGCACAAGTTACAGGTTGAAGCAGAGCTGCTGTGTAATAATTTGCTGGCGCTGATCTCACTTGCCAAAAAAGTTTATCACCTTAAAGACAAACGCATAAAATATTGGGCGGGCAAAGTTATGTCCGTCAAAAACCTCATCAAGGAATGGAAAAGTAATGATTCTAAAAGGTATCAAGCGGTTTAACCGCTGATATATAGGCTGTAGGCTGTAAGGCTGCGTAGCGCCAACCGCACCAATAGTAACAATACGTGGAACGTGAACACCAGCGGTAACGTCAACAACAACAACGCTTCCAACTCGTGGCGCTGCCTCCCCGTTGTGATATTTATTAGTGCAAACAGATGCCTGCTTTATAGAAGCGGGGCTTTGCAATGAGAAGCACAAGAGCCGAACGCCTGGCCAATTGGCCGAACAATATCACGATGATGCCGGTGCCTCGCGAGACGTCCGGCTACCAACGTCGTGAAAAACTTAATTAATCAAATAGAACCGAGGACCCATGAACGAAGTAATTGATTTCGAGGAATTGTATACATCAGCGCATAAATGCTGCAAAGGCGTCATGTGGAAAGAATCCGCTGCAGCGTTTATGCTCAACGATTTAGAAAAAACATTAAAATTAGAAGCCGAGCTGCAAAGTGGTAAATACAAAGCTAAAAAGCCATACGGGTTTATCATCTCCACACCGAAAAAGCGAGAAATTGTTAGCATTTGCTTCAAGGACAGGGTATATCAACGCTGCTTGAATGATATTGCAGTATACCCAGCCATGGCAAAATCTTTTATTTATGATAACGCTGCGTGTCAAAAGGGCAAGGGAACAGACTTCGCACGCAACAGGCTGAAGGAGTTCTTGCGCAGGGCATATCGACAATACGATACTAACTTTTATGTACTGCAGTGTGATATCCATGGCTACTATCCCAACATGAGCCACGATGTCGCCAAGGCAGTGTTCAAAAAGCATCTCGACGCCGAAACATATAGGAGATGCGCCGAAGTGCTGGACGGACAATACCAAGGAGATATTGGCTATAATCCTGGCAGCCAAATGATTCAGATCGCTGGCATATCAGTGTTAAACGATATGGACCATTTTATTAAGGAACGCCTAAGGATTAAACATTATATAAGGTATATGGATGATTTCCTGCTAATACACAAAGACGCAGATTATCTTGAGCACTGCAAGGAAGCCATCCAAAACCAACTCACTAAAATCGGCTTCGAATTTAACACAAAGAAAACCCGCATGTATCAAGTCACTGATACGATAACTTTTTTAGGGTTTGTATTTACACTAACCGATACAGGCAAAATCTACATGACACTTGACAGCAGCAGCACCAGGCGAGAACGTAAAAAATTACGTCGCATGGTAGCTCTTTGCCGCCACGGGAAAATAGCTAAATCGAAAGTGTATACATGTTATGCAAGCTGGAAGGCTCATGCATGCAAAGGTAACTCGCACAAATTACTCTCTCGCATGGATCAGTTTCTTAAAAATTTATTTATGGAGTGTGATGACAATGGAAGTGAAACGCAATGTTGACATCGTGCAAACAAGAGCGCTTGACCATGCTAAGGGTGAAGCCGTAAGGCAACAAGCGCAGATAGACTACATAGCCATGATGACTGACGTGGTAATACCTACCGAGGAGGCAACAGCAAATGAGCAAATTTGATAGAGTAAAAAAATACTATGACGCTCGCTTATGGAATACAGAAATGGTTAAAAACGCTGTCGTGAAAGAATGGATAACTCCGGAAGAATTTAAAACAATCACGGGGAATGACTATGATCCAGCAATCTGACACACTGATAGCCACCGTAGAGCATCTGGCAACGGTGGTTGAAGAACAAGCTGAAATCATCAAAAGACTAAGCTTGGAGAACGCGCAGCTGCAGGAAGTGGAAAATGCAACGTCCTCAGTGGAAGCAGGGGCATTATATGATTGCATACGATAAGAAACTACACATTATTGTAGGCTTTCTCATTTCCCTTCTCGGCTATTATTTGTTTACTTCTTTATTGGCAGGATTTGTCTTGGCGGCATTGGCAGGCATGCTGAAAGAAGTAAGAGATAAAATTACCGGCAAGGGAACTCCGGAAGGATTAGACATTTTAGCGACAGCGGCAGGCGGTTCAATACCAACCGTTGCTGCTACTATTTATTATTTGTTAAGGTGGTGATACTATGCCGATAGAACGGCAAGAACAAGCCTTATCGTTGGTGCTTAGTGATTTTGCAGGCGGCATTAACACGGCGGCATCAGCCTATATGCTTGCCGACAATGAAGCACAACTGCTTGAAAATTATGAGTACGACTACAACCGATTACGCACAAGGGGCGGCTTATCCGCTCCAATAGCAACCTGTTCAGAGGAAACCGACGTTGAAAGCGGTTTTTACGACTTTGAAACAGGTTGTTTTTTCTTGTTCGGCAAAACGCCGACGCTTGAAACAGATACAGCGAAAATCTACAAAACAGATTTAACCACGACCACATACTTAGGCAAGCTGACCGGCAGAGAGCGACCTGTCTGCTGCAAGTACGACAGCAAGGTATTTATCGCTTCCGGCGATCATTATCAAGTTTACGACTATGTGGCAGGGCTTTCGACAATCGAAAACAGTTTCTTGACGGATAATATCTTTGAACGTTTCGGACGTATTGCTACCACGAAGCAGGGTGATGACAATCAGCACTATTCTTCGACAGGCGACGCTACAAGCGCTGCTGCCTGGACAGACAACAGCAACGATGACAGCACGGCAAAATGGTTGGAAGTAGGCTACAAGGACGGCGGTGATATTGTCACCACGAAACCGCTTGCCAACGATTTAATGGTATTCAAAACTAACGGTAAAATTTATCAAATCAGCGGCGAATATCCTTCCTGGGTGTGCATGGTTGCCGGCGCTAATTCAGACGTACAGGCAACAAAGAAAAGTATTGAAACCGTTGGCGACAACATTGTGTTTATGACACAATCCGGCTTGAAGTCACTAGGAACGGTATCAACCTACGGCAATTTCAGCATGAATGAAATAGGCTACAAATTTAATCGTTCCCTTTCCGCGACGGTATATAAGCCGATATTATGGAACATTGTCAGAAAGAGACAGCTAATAATCGCGCCTAACTATGCAGATAGAAAGGTGCTTTATGTTTATCAGTACAACATGGACAGCGGTATGAAATTAGTTTTCCCTCAACCGGTAAACGACATTTTCGATACACCGGATGGCGCAGTAATGCTGATAGGCAACAGCCTTTACCGTTGGGGCTTCGATTATGCAACCGATAACGGTACGGCAATAACAAGCAAAGTAAAAACTAAAAAGTTTATGTCAAGCAAGAAGTTCATCGTAAGATCGTTTGACTTCTCCCTGGAAAGTGCTTCGGAAGGTAACTTCAATGTAGCAATCGGTGGCAAGACTTTTGCCTATCCTTTGAACAGCACGAAACGTATAAGGCATTTATACGCTGACCTAAAAGAATTTGACGTTACCTTTGAATGTGCAAGCCCTCACGTTATAGACCGTATCTTACTTTATGGCATAGAGGTGTGATGCTGAAATGGAAAACAATTTAAAAACGCTTGAAGAATGGATAAAGATTTACGAAGAAAAAACCGGAGATACCCACACAGTGCCGAAAGGTTTTAAACTGTTGTACCTGCCGGATCGCGGTTATGCTGCCTTCGCCTTTAACAAGGAAGATAGCGCATTGATGATTTATGAAGTCTGCGGCGACGCTAAGTGTGCAGGTACCAACAAATAGCAGAAAAAAATTAAGGTGTAATCATTCTACTGACTGTATAAGTTTAGAAGTTACCAGTAATAACCGGTTTGAGCTAGACCATATTGCAATAGAGGTGGCAGATTTATGATAAACAATGAGCCGATGTATAAAGCGAGAACGTTACAAGAATGGATTGATATGTACGAGAAAAAAACAGGCGATAAAGCAGTATTGCCGGAAGG
>Ga0070399_1005229_pt1 | contig 10250 bp, 9 predicted proteins | sample BioMet4_FD_61217 | JGI IMG/M metagenome (GOLD analysis project Ga0070399, IMG submission 61217) | Microbial communities from bioreactor (seeded with sewage sludge) at LBNL, California, USA - Biofuel metagenome 4 (version 1) | ecosystem: Engineered > Bioreactor > Anaerobic > Unclassified ... | reverse complement strand
GCAAAAACTTTAACCCGGACATCATAGCGGGATAAAAGCAAAACGGTTTTTAAGCTAGTAGGAGTACCGGCCGATTTATAAACCCATTTTGTCCAGGCAGTAATAATACCTGTGTTTTTGTCATATTTAAGACTGTTAGCATCATAGTAAGTTAGCAGTTTGCTATTGGAACCGGCTGGTGTCCAGGCAGTTTGAGCTTCAGCAGGGGGAATAACTTTTTCCTCTGCTTTTTTTGTGTCTGCTTTTGCTGGGGTAGTGGATTTGCTATTATCTTTGCTTGCAGCAGTAAGCCTTTGTCTTATTGTAGGGGTGGTAGTAGGTGCCATGAGGGCATGACCGGCTGGCAGAAAAGTGAAAAAACCGGCACAGATTATACTGAAAATTTTTGTCTTTGTCATAGTAACATCCTTTCTTAAACTATATCCTTATTTTAACACATTATGGTCTAATTTATGTTATAATTATTATATATTGGAAAAAGACTAGGGGAAAAAACTTAAAGGCGGTGCGACTAGATGAAGATTACTTTTTTAGGAGCAGACAAAATCGTTACAGGTTCGTGTCACTTGTTTGAAGTCAATGGGAAAAAAATTCTCTTTGACTGCGGTATGTTTCAAGGCCCCAAACTAATCAGAGAATTGAACAGAAAAGAATTTGCTTTTAACCCAGGGGAAATTGATGCAGTGGTACTAAGTCATGCTCACATTGACCACAGCGGGCTTTTACCTAAACTCGTCAAACAAGGATTTAAGGGAAAGATTCATTGCACATATGTTACTAAAGAATTATGCGATATTTTACTGCCTGATTGTGGTCATATTCAAGAACAGGATGCAGAAATTTCTACCCGCAAAGGCTTAAGAGCCGGTCGTGAAGCAGTGGAACCTTTGTACACTTCTGATGATGCTTATGTGGCACTGAAACAGTTTGTCTGCCATGACTACGATGAAGACGTGGAGATTTCTCCGGGTCTGGTGGTCAGGTTTAGAGTCGCAGGACATATTTTGGGCAGTGCTATTGTAACCATTTTTGTTGAAGAAAATGGTAAGAAAACCAAACTGATTTTTACAGGAGATATTGGCCAGCCCAATGTTCCGATTTTAGATGATCCTTATCAGATTGCCGGTGCTGATTTTATTATTACAGAATCAACTTACGGCAACAGAGTTCATGAGGTAGCTGACAGAGAACAGGAACTCTGTGATATTATGAAAGAAGCTTTGGCAAAGGGCGGTAATGTGATTATACCTGCTTTTGCTGTAGGTCGTACTCAGGTTATGCTGTATTATTTCCAAAAGCTCATGTCTTCAGGCAAGCTGCCTAAAGTACCGATTATGATTGATAGTCCTATGGCTATTAAAGCTACTCAAGTTATGATGATTAATCCGTCAGAATACGATGAAGAAGCCAAATCCATTTTTAACAAACAGGGTGGTAAACTTATTGATATGCCTAATGTTAAATATACGGAAACGGCTGCAGAATCAAGGGCTATTAATGAGATGCCCAGTCCTATGATTATTATTTCTGCCAGCGGCATGGCTGATGCCGGCCGTGTTCTCCATCATTTAAAACATAATTTGTGGCGGGAGGACAGTTCTGTTATTTTTGCCGGCTATCAGGCAGAAGGCAGCTTGGGACGCCGTCTTATTGAGGGTGCTAAAAAAGTTAAGATTATGGGTGAAGATATAGCTGTGAAAGCGAAAATTTACAATATGACCGGTTTCTCCGCCCATGCAGATAAAAACCAGATGCTGGCATTGTACAAAGGGATGGAGCAAAAGCCTAAGGAATTCTTTGTTGTCCATGGTGAATTGGACGCAGCAAGAGCCTTTGCAGAACTTTTGCAAACTAATTTAGGAGTAGGAACCTATATTCCCAGTTATGGAGATACGGCCATTATTGATGGAACCGAATGGCGTTTAGAACATACGAAGGTATTGACCGATATTCCTGCTGTTCAGGAATTGAGAGACTATATGAGATCTTTCGAGAAGGACTATATGATGTACAGAGCAAGAATCGAACAAATCGTTATCCACGACAGCAGCCGCATAGAGTCTATCAAGGCCAAACTGGATAAAATTCGCAAGTTCATTGACGATGTTATGAAGACAATTTAATTGACCATATTTTAACCACAAAAAAGAGTTAAGCAGCTTAAAACTGCTTAACTCTTTTTTAACGTTTTACTTATTTTTCAAACACAGTTTGCTTGTCCACAGGAGTAGACAAAGCCTTCAAAGCCTTTTCAACTAACTTTCTGCGCAGTTTCTTTTCCTCAGCCGGTTCCAGAGCAGGATTGCCCAGTGGATGGGGAATAGCGATTGTAGGAACAATTCTGTTAGCGCCTACAGTCAAGGAAATAGGAGTAACTGTGCACATATGTACAACAGGAAGACCAGCTCTTTCAATTTCTTTCACCATCGTTGCACCGCAACGTGTACAGGTGCCTCACGTGGAGGTTAGGATGACAGCTTGGACGCCGGCATCCAGAAATCTCTTAGCAATTTCTGCACCGTATTTTTTTGCAGAAGCAACAGCTGTACCATTGCCTACGGTTGCATAGTATTTGTTGTAGAGAGAACCGATTTTGCCTTCTTTTTCCAGGTCACGGAGCACATCAACAGGCAGCACTCTGTCAGGATCTTCGTTGGCATAAACAGGATCGTAACCGCCGTGAGCAGTTTCGAAAGTCTCACTGGTCAAATCATTAACGCCTGTAATATCGTATTCTCCGAATTTAGAAGCACTGGAAGATTCGATGTGATCAGGATTGCCTTTGGGAACAATACCGCCGCTGGTAACAATACCGATTTTAGCCTTGGTAATATCAGCAACAGGAGGATTGGGTTCAACCCTATCAAAACTGGGCATAGGATACTCAGTGGTGAAAGGTTTGCCGGCAAGTTTTGCCAACAACATTTTAACGGCACGTTCAGAACCTCTTTCTTTTTCAAAGAAGTTAACTCTGATACCATTAGGAATATAGCCTTCTTGACAGGAAGCACCGATTGGTTCATGATTGCCAAGCTTCAAAGCCAGGGGAGCCATAATTTTTACGGCATCTCTCATACCGGCTGCGGAATTCTTGGTAGCAACCATGTAAACTTTGTCTTTGAACATATCAGCACCGGGGTTTTCCGTATACATACCGGTCAAAGAAGGAATTCCTAATTCTTCTTTAACAGCAGCAGCAATAGTACCGCAGGCTACGCCGTATCTTCCTGCATTGAAGGCAGGACCGGCGATGAACAGATCAGGATTTTCTTTCTTAACCCAAGCTAAAATTGTTTTCTTAGCTTCGTCAATATTTTCGTTGAAATAAGAGTCACCGCAAATGATTGTAGCAACGATTTCTGCTTTGTCACCAAAAGCAGCTTTGAAAGCCATACCGGGACCAACTATGCCTTGTCTGATTTCCGGTTTGATATCAGCTTTTTCTTCGCCGCCGATTTGGGCAAAGAACTGATTGATATAATGTACAACTTTAATCTTAGTCATTGTCCTATACGCCTCCTTTATCTAGCACTTAGTGTACCGAAACCTGTTTCGTTGGTAGCTCCGGTAATAATCTGGATTTCTGCTTCGATAGTTCCGTCAGGTCTTAAGCTGTGCTCATTACTGCCGGCCAGCTTAGGAACTTGTTCAACTACGCCGATAACTTTGTCCATCTTAGGCAAAACAATGACTTGGTTAGCATTGCCTGCAGTTACGCAAGCATCAGCTACAGCATCAGCATCTGCCAGAGATTGAGATTTACCATCTTGACCGGCATATTCGTCGGTAATCATAACAACCTTTACACCTTCTGCTTCAATCTTTTTGCAGTTCATGATAAGGTCTGTATCAGGGTTGCCGAAACCTTCTTGCGATAGAATAACACCATCTAAGTTCAGCATCTTGCAGAGCTTGGCAGTCCAGTCAGAAGAACGGCGTTTATCAGCAAGGTAAACGTTTTCGTTAGTAATAATCTGGCATACAAAGTTCAGTGTCTTACCATGTTCAGCAAACAAATCCGCTACTACAGAATTGTTTTCATGAACGTAGGTAGGATTCTTATCGCAGGCAGATACGCAGTTGCCGGAAAGAATGGCACCGTCCATGGATTCGGTAGGATGGAGGATAGTAGGAACTATCTTTTTGGCATCTACGCCATAAACATAGGTATCATGCATTAAACCTTGGCTTTGTAACATTTGCACATAAGCCACTCTTGGCAAGCCGGGATATTTGGTTAAACCTTCAACGATACCACAGGTCTCAAATACCTTGGTCTCATCAGCTTTCAGGTTTCTGGCCAATTCACCTAAATATACAGCAGCCTTTAAGCCGGCAAACCGTACTGCATGCTCATATTCATGCTGTTTAATACCATCAATGGGGTCACAAACCAGGACCAAATTATTTAATTTGGAGAAGGGGGTATAGGCAGCTCCGGGGCCGCTCATATCAATTAAACCTTCCTGGAATCCTACAATTTTACCGGCAGTAACAACAGCCATGCCTCTTAGTGCATAAGTAACACCATCACCTACAGTGTCAACAGGACCAATTACGCCGGGGAATACGCCACCTCGTCCGGAAATTTTTACTCTTGGCTCTATTACATCCTTTACAGGGGTAATACGAACGCTCTCACCGGGTTTTGCAATATCAAAAGCCACGGATTTAATATCTTCGTCTTCAAGAACTAATTTCTTAAGTTCCTCAGTGTTTACATATAAAATTCCGTCTTTAATCTCAGATTTGTCAGCGAATTTTATATCCTTAATGTCGATATAACCTAATTCTAGTTTCAAGATAACACTCCTTTCCATTTGCCGTTCAGCGATGTTGTACATTACAGATCGATACTCTTTAAAGCATTTTGCATTAAAGATAAGTCTACCACCTGAAAATCCAAAAGCACCTCCTTAGGCCACTTGTCAGGTAATTTGGCAAATTTTTCATAAGTAGATATTGCATTACTGATTAATTCACAAGAGTCAAAATCCGTTTTTCCTGTGCTGGCATCAGAAACCATAATGGATTTATAAGGTGTCTCATTCGGTTTCACGCTGCCGGACAGGGGATGAGTCTTGAGAAGAAAACCGGCATAACACAAATCTCTTACTTTAATCAAGATATCTTTATATGAACATTTCATATAAACAATTTTAGTTTCCTCAGGCAGATTAGCTTTTACCAAAGGATTATTTGTTATAATCATCTGTTGTTCGCTCCGTTGTAAGAAAAAAGCGACCCAACATAAACATCATGTTAAGCCGCTTCTCTGTCAGAATAAATCTTCCAAAGTGTGGTACTATCTCTAATCCGTTTACCTGAAAGTTTCAAGCGGTTAAAATGACTATAAGCGCTTTTGCCTCTTCGGTGGTTATTAATTAACACTCTCTTAGAGAGGATCAACCCACTATTCAATTATAATTTACAGTGTTCTAATTAAGTTCTTTTGCTCTCTTTTTAAAATTAGAATAGAAATCTTCTTCCAAACTCTTAGTAGCTTTGGTCAAAGCCAACAAACCAATTAAGTTTGGTATAACCATTAGACCATTAAACATATCAGACATATTCCAAACAACTTCAACTTTGCCTAAAGTACCAAGGAATACGCAGATACATACGAATAAAGAATAAATCTTAATTGCTTTAGCACCAAAGAGGTATCTGACATTTGCTTCCCCGAAGAAATACCAGCCAATAATGGTGGAAAAAGCGAAGAAGAACATACAAATTGCTAAGAATATTTCGCCGCCCTTACCATATACAGAGCTAAATCCGGCTTGAGCCAAAGCAGCACCGGTTAGTGATCCATCAGGAGTAACAGAACGGGAAACAATAATAACAAAGGCAGTCATGTTTAAAACTACGAAAGTATCAATAAATACACCAATCATAGCAACAAGACCCTGCTGACAGGGATGATCAACTCTGGCCACGGCATGAGCGTGGGGAGTAGAACCCATACCTGCTTCATTGGAGAACAAACCTCTGGCTACACCTTTTCTGATAGCCATCTTAACTGTTGCACCGGCAACACCACCGGCAATAGCATGAGGTTCAAAGGCTCCTACCACGATTTCTTTAAATACAAGGGGAATATTACCAATATCCATAAGCATAACACCAAGAGCACCTAAAATGTACAAAACAGCCATAAGTGGAACAACTGTTTCGGTAACCTTGGCAATACGAGCAATACCACCGGAGAAAATAGCATAAGCAAGAATTGCTAAAACAATACCAACATACATGGGATTCCAACCAAATGCTACTCTAAAAGCATCAGCAATAGAGTTGGACTGTACAGCGTTACCCATAAAACCTAAAGCAAAAATAATGCAGACAGCAAAAATTACCGCTAAAACTTTACCGAAAGTACTCTTGTAAGCACCTCTGATGTAGTAAACAGGACCGCCGGTTACGGAACCGTCTTTATCAACTTGTTTGTACTTCTGAGCCATGGTAGCTTCAGCGAAAATTGTAGCCATACCGAAGAAAGCACTAATCCACATCCAGAAAATAGCACCGGGACCACCGGATGCAATAGCTGTAGCCGCACCGGCAATGTTTCCAGTACCTACTTGAGCGGCAATTGCAGTAGCAAGAGCCTGGAACTGGCTCATACCATCTTTACCGGCAGCAGTCTTTTTAGCGAAAAGCCCACCAAATGTTTCTTTCAAACCTTCCACAAAACCGCGGACTTGGATGAATCTTAGCTGGAATGAGTACCAAATACCTGTACCAACCAGCAGAAGCAGCAAGACGTCTTTATCCCATAAGACACCATTGACTGCATCGACAATAGCAAGTAAATCCTTCAAATCAACACCTCCTCAAAGTGATGTAAAATATTTAAGCGATTTTAGCAGGGAAACACTAAATCACTTTTTACTGAAATAACATCGCAAGAGAAGACGCCGTGACAAAGAGGCTGGTAGCAAGATAAAAAACAGCAATGTAACGGGTCTTATAGAAACTAAAAAGCATATTTTAGAATATATTTTTTAAAGTTGAGCTCTCTTATTTAAAAAAACTATAAATTCAATCATTTATTTTATAGTACAAGGAAAAGAAAATAAAGTCAACCTTGATTAGCTATTTTAGACGTTTTGTAGATATTTTTTACTTTAGCATGATAAAGTTTATTGCAGAAAGCATTAATTAAAATTGTATAAAACTTAAGACTTAATTACAGAAAAATGCAGTAAGAGCATATGCCAATCTCTCACAATGGTTTTGACAACTAAATTGTTTCAATTATTACATCACTTGGAGAATATTTGACATAATAAGGGAAAAAGCATATAATAACTTAGTCAAAAACAACTTGATAAGAGGATGCTTATTGACAGCATCCTCTTTATTTTGTACGTAGAGGAGCAAAGTCAATGATTAGAAAAGACTTACGCAATATTGCAATTATCGCCCATGTCGATCACGGCAAGACTACATTGGTAGATGCTATGTTAAAACAAAGCGGCGTATTCAGAGCCAATGAAAAGGTTCAAGAAAGAGTAATGGATTCTAATGATCAGGAAAGAGAACGTGGTATTACCATTCTTTCCAAAAACACTGCAGTTATGCATGACGGCTGCAAAATTAATATTTTGGATACTCCCGGCCATGCTGATTTCGGCGGAGAAGTAGAACGGGTACTGAATATGGTAGATGGGGTACTCTTACTTGTTGATGCCTTTGAAGGACCTATGCCTCAAACGAAATATGTTTTGCGTAAAGCATTGGAACATCATTTGAAACCAATCGTTGTCATTAATAAAATAGACCGTCCTGACGAGAGAGTGGAAGAAGTCGTGGATGAGGTCCTGGATTTGTTTATTGAACTTGATGCTAATGAAGATCAGCTGGATTTCCCGGTTGTTTATGCTTCTGCCAAAGCAGGTATTGCCAAGCTGAAGATGGAAGACGACAGCGACAATTTGGAACCTTTGTTCAAAACTATCATTAAATATATTCCTGCTCCTGATGTAGAAGTTGACAAGCCATTGCAAATGCTGGTTAACACCTTGGATCATGATGACTATGTAGGCCGTATTGTAGTAGGTCGTGTAGTCCGTGGCAAGATTCATAACGGAGAAGAAATTTGCTTAATGCATGATGGAGCAACCAAAAATGAAAAGATCGGCCGTCTTTATACCTATCAAGGATTAAAACGTACTGAAACCGAACAAGTTGAAGCAGGTGATATTGTTGCTTTAATTGGTCTGCCGGATGCAGAAATCGGTGATACTATTGCTGACGTGGAACAACCGGAAGCATTAAAGGGCATCAAGATTGATGAACCTACTTTGTCAATGGTGTTTTCTGTAAACGATAGTCCTTTTGCCGGCCGGGTTGGTCATTTCTTAACAAGCCGTCATATCAGAGAAAGACTGTATAAAGAAGTTGAGACTAACGTAAGTATGAAAGTTGAAGATACGGAGTCATCTGATTCTTATAAAGTATCAGGCCGTGGTGAACTGCATATTTCTGTTTTAATTGAACAAATGCGTCGTGAAGGTTTTGAAATGCAGGTTGGCAAACCTACTGTAATTATGCATAGGGACGCCAATGGCAAGCTTATGGAACCAATGGAAGCACTGACAATTGATGTTCCTCAAACCTTTATGGGTGCAGTAATGGAAGCACTGGGACTGAGAAAAGCAGAACTGCAAAATATGACGGAAATGGCCGGTTACCAACGGTTGGAATTTCTTATTCCTGCCAGAGGTTTAATTGGTTTCCGTAATCAATTTTTAACTGATACTAAGGGTAATGGCATTATGAACCACGTATTTTCCGGCTGGGCTCCTTACAAAGGGGATATTCCCGGTCGTACCAGAGGTTCTTTGGTAGCATTTGAAACAGGCGAAACCAGTTCTTACGGTATTGACAAATGCCAGGCCCGCGGCACCATGTATGTTAGCCCCGGTGAAGAGGTTTATGAAGGACAAATTATCGGTGAAAACACCCGTGAAGATGATATGGACGTTAATCCCTGCAAGAAAAAGCATGTAAGTAATATGCGTGCTTCCGGCAGTGATGATACTGTGCATCTGATTCCTCCTACGACTTTCTCCTTGGAAGGTGCTTTAGAGCATATAAATGAAGATGAGACAGTAGAGGTTACTCCTAAGAGCATTCGTATGCGTAAGAGGATTTTAAACAGAACCGAACGTGGTCGCATGAGAGCCAGAAACACTAAATAAACAATATTGCTATTTGTCTTTTTCTGATGTACAATTAAGCTAGATTCCAAAAGGAGGGATGCAGATGTTCGTAGGTGCCAGAAAGTTAGTTACAAATGAAGAAACAGGAGAACAAACAAACCTGACTTTATTGGAACAGGCATCTTTAGGCATTGATATCCGTACTCCTCTTAATATGAAGGATTGTACCAGATATGCAGATGCTCTTCTAGATGATCAGCTTGTCTTGGTTTCCTTTGACAAACTTAGCCCTGAAGATCGTATGCGTTCAGAGGATTATTTGGCAGGTGTTTGTTATATTGCCGGAGCAACGGTGGCCAGAATTAATGATGACTTAATGATGTATGCTCCCGGCAAAGTAGAAGTTACGAGAGAATAGCAGAATAAAAAACACAACCTCAGTCCTTTTGCGGATTGAGGTTTTTTTGAAGGAGGATTTTTTCGTGGAAAGTTATATTTTACATGTTGCCGGTGTGGATCGCCGAATGCCTATAAGGAGAATTTCTCCCCATTTAAGGCTGGCTTCTTTTATTATGATGGGAGATACTGAGCTCATTGAAGCCTGTGCCCGTGAACTATGTAAGAAGCTGCCAACCGGGTTGGAATATCTTGTGTGTCCGGAAGCCAAAGCCATTGCTCTTACACATGCCATGGCCAGAATTTTGGGACTAAACTATATTGTTATTAGAAAATCAGTGAAGGCCTATATGGAACAGCCCCTTACGGTAGAGGTTAAATCGATTACTACGACGGAAATTCAGCATCTGGTATTAGACAACTGTGATGCCGCTAAAGTAAAAGGTAAAAAAGTGGCTATTATTGATGACGTAGTTTCTACAGGGGGGTCTTTGGATTCTATGGAAAGACTTTTGTCCAGAGCCGGTGCCATTGTTACGGCTAAGGCAGCACCTATCTGGCAGCAGGGCGGTTTTGACGGTAAAGATTTATTATATTTGACTACTACACCTGTTTTTCATGACTAAAAACGAGTGACAGAGGAAAAGGCATTTGCCTTGACCCTTGTCACTCGTTTTTTAATAA
>Ga0070399_1005228_pt1 | contig 10250 bp, 11 predicted proteins | sample BioMet4_FD_61217 | JGI IMG/M metagenome (GOLD analysis project Ga0070399, IMG submission 61217) | Microbial communities from bioreactor (seeded with sewage sludge) at LBNL, California, USA - Biofuel metagenome 4 (version 1) | ecosystem: Engineered > Bioreactor > Anaerobic > Unclassified ... | reverse complement strand
CGCGTTGTCCTCGCAGTGGGCGGCGATGAGCCTGTCCAGCCGCTTCGCCTCGCGCATGGCCGCGCGCATCAGCGCCTCCGACTGGACGCCGCGCCCGTCGTCGGAGAAGCCCGCGACGAACGGGGCCATGGCCTCCAAATCCGCGAGCGCTTCGCCCTTCTCGCCGCGGGAGAGCGCGCCGTAGGGCAGGACGCGCACCGCCGCGTCGCGGCCGATGAGCGTCAGCTCCTCCCAAAGCGCGTCGCGGCAGTCCGGCACCGGGCGCAGGTTGGGCATGGCGAGCACCTCGGTATAGCCGCCCGCCGCCGCGGCGAGCGTGCCGGTACGGATCGTCTCTTTATAAGAAAAACCGGGCTCCCGAAGATGAACGTGAACATCAACGAAACCCGGCGTCAGCAAACAGTTATGCAGTTCAAAAACGCGAAAACCCTCGCGGGGAAGATCGGGACCGACGGAAACAATACGGCTGCCGGAAACAGCGACGTCCAGCCTCCGGAAACACGAGTCCGCAAGCACCCTTCCGCCAGTCAGCAGCAGTTTCATCCGCGTCCCTCCCCGTATTTTCTAATTTGTTATGATATCGTATTCCGCGCGGAATGTCAATTCCCGTTCTGCCGAGAAGCAGGGGAAAAATTCGGCCGCCGTTTGGGGGAAAAGCACAAAAGCTCATAGCGCGTCCCGAAGAAGCGCGTCGTAGTCGCCCGGCTCGCCGGCCCACTCCTCCCGGCGCACGGTCCGCGCCTCGCCGTCCGCGCCGACGGCGGGGACGCTCTCCGCCCCGGCGAGATGCGCCTCAAAATCGGCCCGCCGCACGCGGATCATCGACGCGACCTCCGGCCCCGGACAAAAGACGGGGTCGTCGCGCCGCAGCAGAAAGACGCGGCCGAACTCCCGGTCGAAAAACGCGCCGTGCACCGTCGTCCGGCGGCTGACGCCGAGATAGCGCAGCTCCTCCGGCGCGACGGTCAGGCCGATCTCCTCGCGGATCTCGCGCGTCATTGAGTTGACATAATATTCTCCCGCGCCGACGTGCCCGCCGACGGCCAGGTCGTAGAGACCGGGGAAGTCCTTCTTCGAGAAGGCGCGCCGCTGGAACCAGAGCCAGTCGCCGTCGTCCCGCCGCGAGACGATCCACAGATGCACGACCTCGTGGAGCAGCCCCTTCTGATGGACGATCTGGCGGATCTCCGTGCCGGCGGGGCGGAGCGCCTCGTCGTAGACGGTCAGCCGTTCGGTTTCCGCCGGGCGGGAGAGATGCTCGCCCTGCTCGACGCGGTCGCGCGCGAAGGCGGCGCGGATATCGTTCAGGACGCGCTTTTTGTCGCCGCTCCAGAGCGGCGCGAGCAGGTGCCGCTTGTCGCCGTCGCCGGTCAGGCGGTGGACGACCATCTCCGGCGGCAGCAGGCGGACGCACTCCTCGAGCAGCCCGATGTATTCGCGCTCCGAGAGCACGCCGACGCGGCCCGCGCGGTAGTCCGCCGCGATCGGCGCGTCGTCCGGGATGTGGAGCAGGTGAATTTTAACGCCGTCCGCGCCGCTCCGCCCGACGTACCGCGCGGTCTCGAACATCATCTCCGGCGTCTCGCCGGGCAGGCCGAGGATCATGTGGACGATCACGGTCAGGCCGCGCGATTTGAGCGCCGCGGCCGCCTCGTCGAACACGGACAGGGGATAGCCGCGGTTGATGCGCCGGGCGGTCTCCTCGTGGATGGTCTGGAGGCCGAGCTCGACCCAGACGGGCTTTTCGCGGTTCAGCTTTTCCAGCAGATCGAGCACGTCGGGCGGCAGGCAGTCCGGCCGCGTGGCGACGTCGAGCGCGACGATCTCCGGCCGCCGCAGGACGGCGGCGTAGAGCGGCCCGAGCACGGAGACGGGCGCGTAGGTGTTGGAGAAGCTCTGAAAGTAGGCGATGTAGCCCGCGTCCGCCGGCGCTTTGGCCGCGACGCGGGCCTTTGCGGCGGCGAGCTGCTCATCCAGCGGGGCGCGCTTCGCGGCAAATTCCCCGCCGCCCGCCGCGCCGCAGAAGACGCAGCCGCCGACGCCGCAGGTCCCGTCCCGGTTGGGACAGGTCATCCCGGCGTCGAGGGAGAGCTTGCAGACCTTGCGGCCGAATTGTTCGCGCAGCGCGCTGTCAAGGGTACGGTACATGGGCGGCCTCCTGAAATTTCTGCCGTCATCATACCACAGCGCGCCCATAAATGCAAAACCCGGTTGAAAAACGCGGCCGGGTCTGGCATAATAGAGGAAATATGATTTGAGGTGAAGGAATTGTACACCTATTCGCTTCCGCGCTGGGTGCTGTTTTTCCTGTGCTACAGCTTTCTGGGCTGGTGCATCGAGACGACGTTCGTCTCCTGCCGCCGGCATCACTTCGTCAACCGCGGCTTCCTTCGCGGGCCGGTGATCCCGCTTTACGGCTCCGGCGCGATCGCCATTCTGTTCGTGTCGCTGCCGGTCGAAAGATACCCGGTCGCGGTGTTCTTCCTCGGCGGCCTCGCCTGCACGATCCTCGAGTACTGTACCGGGGCGATCATGGAGGCCACACTGAAGGTCCGCTACTGGGACTACACCGAAAACCGCTTCAATCTCAACGGCTATATCTGCCTGGGCACCAGCGTCGCCTGGTGCTTTTTGAGCGACGCCCTGGTCTACGGCGTCCACCGCGTCGTCGCGCCGGTCGTCCTCGGAATACCCGATACGGCCGTCGGCACGCTGTCGTTCGCGCTCGCCTGCCTGTTCACCGCGGATCTCGCGATCTCCCTGCACGCCGCGGTCAACCTGCGCCGGCTGCTCGAGCAGCTGCACGAGCACAGCGAACGCGCGATCGAGGAATTCCGTTCGCTCCAGAAACGGATGGAGGTCGCCGGCGCGCTGCGCCGCGACGCCATCGTGGATCGCATGGCCGAGTCGCCCAGAGGGGCCGGCCTGCTGCGCCGCATCGAGGCCATGGAGCAGGCCGCCGAGCGTCTCGAGCAGACCGAGACCGTCCAGAAGCTGCGCATGGATCTCGCCGTCTGGAAGGCGCGCCGCGCGGCGCAGCGCGAGAGCCTCCGTCTGCGCATGACCTGGGATCAGCGCCTGATGCTCCGCGACAACCCCACCGCCCGTTCCCGCCAGTACGCCGAGCAGTGGAAGCTGCTCTCGGGCAATGAGGACGCGGACGAGACCGAGGACAAGGTTGAGCAGTAATTGCCGGGGGCAGAGCATTTTTTGCAAGGCATTCCGCCGGGAAGCCCTGTATGATGTGTTTAAATCAGAAGATTGGCGTTTTTTCGCCGGGAGGTTGCTTGGATGGAAACACTTGGCTATTACAACGGGAAATACGGCGAGCTGGACGAGATGACGGTCCCGATGAACGACCGCGCCTGCTACTTCGGCGACGGCGTCTACGACGCGACCTACGCCCACAACCACATCATCTATTGCCTGGACGCGCATGTGGACCGCTTCTTCAACTCGGCGGCCCTGCTGCGTCTCCGGCTGCCCTATACGAAGGACGAGCTGAAGGCGCTGCTCAATGAGATGGTCGCGAAGGTGGACAGCGACGACCAGTTCGTCTACTGGCAGGTCAGCCGCGGCACCGCGCCGCGCAACCACGCCTTCCCGGACTGCCCGGTCAACACCTGGATCCGCCTGAATCCCGTGCCGACGCCCGACACCTACAGGCGCCTGCGGCTCATCACCGTGGAGGACACGCGGTTCCTGCACTGCAACATCAAGACCCTCAACCTGCTGCCGAACGTCATGGCCGCGCAGAAAACCGCCGAGGCGGGCTGCGACGAGGCCGTGTTCCACCGCGGAGAGTACGTGACCGAGTGCGCGCATTCGAACGTGCAGATCCTCAGGGACGGCATCCTGCGGGTGCACCCGACCGATCACTATATCCTGCCCGGCATCGCCCGCGCGAACCTGGTCGCGATGTGCAAAAAGCTGGGCGTCGGCGTGGACGAGACGCCGTTCACGCTCGCGGAGCTCTTCGACGCGGACGAGGTGATCGTCTCGTCCTCGGGCTTCTTCTGCATGGGCGTCGACGAGATCGACGGAAGGAAGGTCGGCGGCCGGGCGCCTGAGCTGCTGCGCCGCATTCAGGACGCGCTGACCGCGGACTTCGTCGAAAAGACCGGAAAATAAACGAATGCCGGATGGGGCTTTCCCATCCGGCATTTCTTTGTTCAGCGGCAGGCCAGCTTGCGGTAGATGCCCGCGCGCTCGAGCGCGGGGCGGACGGCCATATAGACCGCCACGGCCGCGGCGACCGAGAGAACCGCGTTGATCGCGGTCGCGCCGATATTCCAGGCCAGCGTGATCTGGGCCGCGGGCTTGCCGAGGATGACCAGCTTGTAAAGGTACCCGAGCAGCGGGTCGAAGATCACGTTGAACAGCATCCCGCCGCACGCGGCGATCAGGCTCCAGCGGAGAATGTGCTTTTTGTCCTGCGTCTGGTTGATTTTGCCGAATTTGTGCGCGATCAGGCCGGTGATGAGGCCGATGCAGAGCTTCAGGAGGAAGGTCTTGGGCGCGTAGACCACATAGATCGGGTCGAACAGGTCGCCGATCGTCATGCCGATCGCGCCGCCGAGCCCGCCGGCCAGCCCGCCCATGATGAGCGCGCCGAGCACGCAGACCGCGTTGCCCAGGTGGATCGAGGTGGCGTCGCCGCCGGGCAGGGAAATCTTGATCTGCAAAAAGGTGAAAACAACATAGGACAGCGCCGCCAGCATGCCGACGGCGGCGGTGCGCTGCACCGGATAACGTTCCTGTTTCATGACTGACACTCCCCGTATTCATTGGAATCTATGGCTATTCTATCCGCAATGTGACCGCATGAATATATTCAAAAATATTTTATTTTATAGGATCAGATGAAACCGAAAAAAGCGCCCGGAGGCGGCGGAAACCCGCGCCTCCGGGCGCTGCTGGCATTATGCCGACGCGAGGCTCTGCTCGGCGGCGACGGCGACCTTGATGGCCTGCTCGCGCGTCATGGCGCGCTTGGGCGCGAACAGATTGCTTCCCACGCCGTCGATGACGCCGCGGCCGGTGAAGTAGCCGATGTAGCTGCGCGCGTAGTCGGAGATCTGCGCGCCGTCCGCGAACGTTTTGGCGCTCGTCTGATCGAGCTTCGAGCCGTCGGCGACCGCGCCGGTCTGCACGAGCTCGCACACGCGGCCGAGCATGGACACGGCCTGCTCGCGCGTGAGCGCGCCGTTCGGCGAGAATCTGCCCTCGCCGGTGCCGTTGACGACGCCCAGCGCGTAGGCGCGGAGCACGTCCGCGTCGGAGCAGTCGGTGAAGGGGTCGGTGTTGTCGGGATCCGGCACGGCGCCGCTCAGCTTCTTGTAGAGCGCGACGGCGACCGCGGCGAATTCCTGGCGCGTAATGCCATCCCGCTGGTCCTGCCCGCTGAGGCAGGAGGGAATCAGGCCGTCAGCGCCGGCTTGGTTGACATAACTTTCAGCCCACGAGGAGCAGTAACCCCACTGGGTCTCGGCGGGCGGGATGGGGTTCGCCGCGCCGTACATCGCGGCGAGCTGGGACACGCTCGCGTTGAGCTGGTAGGTGTAGGCGTGCACCCAGCGGTGCTGCCTGGCCCACGCGGCGGTGTCGGTCTTCATGAAGTAGTAATGGCTGAGGCTGCCGGTGCGGGCGTAGGAGGCGTTGTCCATCCGCACGTCCATCCAGTAATATTTGCCGCCGTAGAGCAGATAGTTCCACTTGTGCATGACCTGCGAGCCGTCGTTGTTGATGAAATCGCCTGCGATCAGGCGGCAGTCGTAGCCGAGATGGCCGAGCAGCAGCGCGAGCAGCGCCGAGAAATGCGCGCAGTTGCCGACGCGCGTCATCATGAGATTGGAGGCGAAGCTGGCGATGTAGGCGTTGGAATCGTAGGAGGCGAGGGAGCCGTAGGTGTCGTCGGTGACGTCGGAGGAGAACTCGCGGCGAATGACGATCTTGTTGGCGTTGTAGTCGGCGGTCATCTGCTTGCCGAAGGCCTCGGCCTTCGCGCTGAGCGAGGCGGAGTCGAAATACGTCTTGCTGTCGTCACCGCTGCGCTTGCAGTTCTTCTGAATCCAGTCGTAGACCGCCTGAATCTTCTGGGTGCCGGTCTTGCCGGCGGTCGGGATCTGCTTGAGCACCTGCTCGGCCATATAGTCCGCGGCGGCGTCGCCGATGTAGATGGGACGCGCGCCGTAGGCGGCCGATACGCCGGCCGGGAGCAGCGCGAGCAGGAGCGCGAGCGCGAGACACAGGGATAATACGCGACGTTTCAATTTCTTTTCCTCTTTCCGCTGATGATTTTACCGCACGCCGTCCGTGCGGAGAAGGTCGAGCAGAGCGGGCGGCACGCCCGTTTCGGCGTGGGATCGGTCCGCCGGAACCAGCGCCGCCTCGCCGTCCAGCGCGCCGAGCCAGACGTCGTCGCGGAGACCGGAGCGGAGAAGCTCCGCCTCCGGCACGCGCCAGAAATGCGGGCCGTCGGCCCTCTCGCCCCATACGGCGCCGAAGGCCTGCCCGGCGTCGGGGCGGCCCTCGCAGCCGAAGTCGGGCGGATCGACCCGCCGGAGATAGGCCAGAGGCCGAAAGAGTTTCCCGTCCACGGGAAAACCGGCCTGAAAAACGGAAACGTCCATGTCAGATGTTCTTCAGATGCCGCACGTCCAGCGCCGCGGCGTCGTACTCCTCCAGATAGTCCAGCAGCGCGGCGGGGTCGGCGAACGAGCGGTACAGCCCGCGGCACGCCTCGCGCATGAAGTTCTGCCGGATGGCGGTGTCCACCATCCGCTGCATGTCGTCGTAGTAGCCGCCGACGTTCAGCACGGCGATCGGCTTGTTGTGGCGACCGAGCTGCTTGAGCGTGAGCACCTCGAAAAATTCCTCGAACGTGCCGATGCCGCCGGGCGTCGTCACGAACGCGTCCGAGCGGTCCTCCATGATCTGTTTGCGCTCGCGCATCGTGTCGGTGTAGATAAATTCGGTACAGCCGGGGAACAGCACGCCGTCCACCTGAAAGAACGACGGCGCGACGCCGAGGCTCCGGCCGCCGCGTTCCGTGACGCCGCGCACGACCGCGCCCATCAGGCCCTGGGCGCCGCCGCCGAAGACGAGGCCGTGGCCCCGTCCGGCCATGAGACGGCCGAGCTCCTCCGCCGCCGAGAGATAGGCGCCGTCAACCTCGTTCGACGACGCGCCGAAGACGCAGATCTGCATGAGAACTCCTTTCCTGTGCGGGGAAAAATCGGGCAATCGCCCGGCAAAAGGAAACTGCGGGCCGGAGCCCGCAGATGCTTACGGAAGGTCGCCGAAAAAACGGCCGAACGCCTCGTCCGCGCAGCGCCCGACCTCCGCGCAGTAGCCCCGGTAGGCCGCGAGCGTCCGCTCGGCCTCCGGCGTCAGCGCGGCGCCGCCGCCGTTGCGGCCGCCGGTCGTGTAGTCGAGCAGGCGGAAACCGAGCGCGGCCTCGCATGAGCGCACGATGGTCCACGCCTTGGAGTAGGCCATCGACATGGACTGCGCCGCCGCGCGCAGGGAGTGGTAATCCCGCACGCGCTCGAGCAGCTGCGCGATGCCCGGCCCGAAGCACTTGCCGTCCGTATAAAGCCGAATGGTCAGCGTTTTCGTCAGTTTTTTGTCCATGGGTTCAGTTTAGCACGGCCTTCCGCCGCCGTCAACCGCTCCTTGACCTTTTTCGGCGCGCGTGGTATTCTTGAGAAAAAATCACGGGGGGATTCCATGCTCGTTCTGATCCGCGGAGCGGGGGACATCGCCACCGGCGCGGCGCTGCGGCTGTTCCGCAGCGGCATTCGCGTCGTGATGACCGATCTGCCGCGTCCGACCGCCATCCGGCGGACGGTCTGCTTTTCGCAGGCGATCCTGTTCGGGGAATATACCGTCGAGGACGTGACCGCGCAGCGCGCGGACGACGCTTCGGACGTGCCCGGCATTTTGGCCGCCGGACGCGTCGCGGTGCTGGCCGATCCGGAGGCCGTCTGCCGCGAAGCGCTGCGGCCCGACGCGCTGGTCGACGCGATCCTCGCCAAGCGCAACCTCGGCACGGGGATCACCGACGCGCCGGTCGTGGTCGGCGTCGGGCCGGGCTTCACGGCCGGGGAGGACTGCCACGCGGTCGTCGAGACGATGCGCGGGCACTACCTCGGCCGCGCGCTCTATCGCGGCTCGGCGCAGCCGAACACCGGCGTGCCCGGCCTGATCGGCGGCTTCGCGGGCGAGCGCGTGCTCCGCGCTCCGGCGGACGGCGTGTTTCGCCAGCTACTCGACATCGGCGCGGAGGTCCGCGAGGGCGACGTCGCCGCGACGGTGGAAGGGGAGCCGATGCGGTGTACGATCTCGGGCGTCCTGCGCGGCATCCTGGCCGACGGCACGCCGGTATTCAAGGGCATGAAGGCCGGGGACGTCGATCCCCGCTGCGAAAAGGCCCACTGCTACTGTGCCTCGGACAAAGCGCTCGCCGTCGGCGGCGGGGTGCTCGAGGCGGTGCTCCATCTGAGCGGTGCGCTCGAAAAATAGGAAATCGGAGGCACAACATGGAGATTCGGAAGGCGACGGCGGCGGATCTGGCCGCCGTGGACGCGATCTACGGGGAAATTCACGACGCGGAGGAGCGCGGCGCGGCGACGGTCGGCTGGAAGCGCGGCGTCTATCCGATCGCGGAGACCGCGGAGGCGGCGCTTTCGCGCGGCGACCTGTTCGTCCAGGAGGACGGCGGGAAGATCGTCGGAACGGGGATCATCAACCAGCTGCAGCTCGACGAGTACCGGGACGCCGCCTGGCTTTACGCGGCGGAGGACCGGGAGGTCATGGTGCTCCACACGCTCGTGATCTCGCCGCGCGCGGCGGGAAAGGGGTACGGCCGCGCCTTCGCGGAATTTTACGGGGAATACGCGCGCGGACACGGCTGCCGCGTGCTGCGCATCGACACGAACGAGAAAAACGCCGCCGCGCGGGCCCTGTACCGAAAGCTCGGCTACCGCGAGGCGGACGTGACGCCCTGCGTGTTCAACGGCATCGGCGGCGTCCGGCTGGTCCTGCTGGAGAAACGGATCTGAGCATGCGAAAAAGGAGCGGCCCCGGCGGGCCGCTCCTTTTATTTCGTCATTTTTTCCTGCTTGACCTTGTGATCGATCACGTGGCGCGAGGCGAGTTCCTTCTCGATTTCCTCCACGGAAATGCCCATCTGCACCATCAGCACCAGCACGTGGTAGCAAAGGTCGGAGATCTCGTAGATCGTCTCGGCCCTGTCCTCGGCCTTGCCCGCGATGATGACCTCGGTGGACTCCTCGCCGACCTTCTTGAGGATCTTGTCGAGGCCCTTCTCGAAGAGGTACGTCGTGTACGAGCCCTCGGGCAGGTCGCGCTTGCGGCCCTCGAGCAGGTCGTAGAGCCCCTCGAGGGAGAAGGCGGACTGTTCCGGGTTTACATAAACAAGATCGTTGAAGCACGAGTCCGTGCCGAGATGGCAGGCCGGGCCGTCCTTGTTGACGAGGACGGTCAGCGCGTCGCGGTCGCAGTCGGCCGTGATGGACACAATGTGCTGAAAGCTGCCGGAGGTCTCGCCCTTGCGCCAGAGCTTCTGCCGCGAACGGCTCCAGAAGCAGGTTTTGCCCTCCCGCATGGAGATCTCCAGGCTCTCGCGGTTCATATACGCGAGCGTGAGCACCTTTTTCGAGAGGGCGTCCGTCACGATGGCCGGGATCAGCCCCTTCTCGTCGAATTTCAGATCATCTATAGTTAACATAATGTTCTCCTTACAGCCGCACGTTGACGCCGGCGCGGCGAAGCGCCGCCTTGAGCGCGGGAATTTCGACCTCGCCGTAGTGAAAGATGGAGGCGGCGAGCCCCGCGTCCACGCGGGGGAGGGCGCGGAAGAGCGTCACGAAGTCCTCCGCGCAGCCCGCGCCGCCCGAGGCGATCACGGGCACGCCGACGGCGCCGCACACAGCGTCGAGCAGCGCGAGGTCGAAGCCGCCCTTGACGCCGTCTGTGTCGATCGAGTTGACGACGAGCTCGCCCGCGCCGTGGTCGACGCCGAATTTCATCCACTCGATGGCGTCCATGCCGGTGTTCTCCCGGCCGCCCTTGGCGAACACGGTGAATTTCCCGTCCACGCGCTTGACGTCGGCCGAGAGGACGACGCACTGGTTGCCGTAGCGCTTGGCCGCCGCTTCGATCAGCGAGGGGTCGCGGATGGCGCCGGAGTTGACGCTGACCTTGTCCGCGCCGCACTTGAGCAC
>Ga0070399_1005222_pt1 | contig 10254 bp, 14 predicted proteins | sample BioMet4_FD_61217 | JGI IMG/M metagenome (GOLD analysis project Ga0070399, IMG submission 61217) | Microbial communities from bioreactor (seeded with sewage sludge) at LBNL, California, USA - Biofuel metagenome 4 (version 1) | ecosystem: Engineered > Bioreactor > Anaerobic > Unclassified ... | reverse complement strand
CTCACCCTGTTTGGCCCCGAAAAAGGCCTCGATGCTACATGCACGAACAACAAATTAGGTGCTCCAAGGTGCTAACCTTTTTGGGGACCTTTTGCTAACATTTTTACTTGACGAACACAACCAGTAGAGAATTATGAATCTTTGTACGAAGTGTCGAGCATTGGAAGAATCCGAAACAGCAAGAAAGAAATTTTAAAGCCTTGCAGAGCAAGAAACGGATACATCCATGTGACGCTACACAAGGGCGGGACGAAGAAACAAGTTCTACTGCATCGATTGATTGCAACCACGTTTTTGCCACATGATGAGGGCAGAAACGTCGTAAATCACATCAATTGCAACCCGAGCGACAACAGAATCGAGAATTTGGAATGGACGACTCAAAGTAAGAACATTAAATATGCGTACGATTTAGGCAGAGAAGACTGCGTTGCAAGAAAGCGCATAAAGTGTCTAGACGTTGGGAAGTCGTTTTACAGCTCGATGGATGCCGCAACGTGGGTCAATTTAGTCCTTTTCCATGATTCACATAATTTAAAAACCATCAGCCGCACGATAAGACAATGCGCCAACAGAGAAAGAGGCCATCAGTCGGCATATGGAATGCGGTGGGTTTTTTGTAATGATGAAGGCTCAACGACTATCCCTTAACGGGAGTAGGGTGAAACCGAAACGGCAGCCCCCACGGTTGAGTGGGTGAAGATATAGTCTAATCTATATGGCGACATATAGCACATTTGGATATGTGGTCAACGCTCAAGGACACCGGAAAGACCATGGCGCAGATTTTTATGGAAAACGGTCTCGGACTCGTCCGGGCAAACAACAACCGCGTGCAGGGCTGGCTTTCTTTGAAAGAACTGCTCAAGCCAATGCCGGACGGGAAGCCGGGGCTTATCATCTTCAACGACTGCCACGGCATCATCGACGACTTGCAGGCGCTTCAGTTCGACGACAAGAACCCGTCAGACGCAGCGAAGGAGCCGCACGAAATTACGCACCGGCCCGACGCGCTCCGATACTTCGCGCAGTCCCGCTTTCTGGCCCCGGAAACCATGGGAGCCTTTGAAGTGGAACGAGAGGCGGACGCCGGCGAAGATTACGACGACGTGATGCGCGGTGGGGAACTCAGCAGGGGGTATCTGGAATACTGATTCCGCCTGTATTGTTACCCTGAAAGCGAACAAACGTTCCAATAACACCTATATACAACCATCTATTACGGCCCACCAAAGCCGTGAAATAACTGGCCAACCATAGCCGGAAAGAGGGAACGAAATGGAAAACGAGAAAGAGACCGAACAGATGGACACCGAATGGGGTGTTGATCTTTCCGATCTTGCCAACGACGCAGAGGACACGGCAGACCAGCCGGACGAAGCGGAGGAAGCCGACACGCCTGCGGAGGAAGAACCCGAAGCAGAGAACACCGAATCGGAGTCCGGGGCACAGCAGACAGAGGAAAAGCCGGAGGACAAGCCTGCCGCCGCATCCGACAAGATCGCGGCCGACACCTACGAGCTCAAGCATCTGGACACTGTGCTGTCGGTAGACCGGGGCAAGGTGACGGAGCTGGCCCAGAAGGGTCTGGACTATGACCGCATCCACGAGCAGCGGGACACCTACAAGGCGAAAAACGAGGAATTGCAGAAGTTCCGCGACGAAAACGCGGAGATTTCCGAGTTCCTGCATTCGCTGGCTCAGGAGAGCGGCATGACCCCGGATCAGATGATGGACACGATCCGAACCAATTCGTATGTACAGAAGGGCATGAATCAGGACGCGGCGCGTGAGCGTGTCGCCCGCGAGAAAGCGGAGCGAAAGCTGAACGCCGCGAATCAGGCGAAAGCCGAACAGGAAAATGCGTCAAAGACGCAGCTTTCGGAGCAGGAGAAGCGCGACCGGGACATTCAGGCGTTTGTCTCGCAGTATCCGGGAATCGACCCGACGGCCATCCCCAAGGAGGTTTGGACGGAGGTAGGAACCGGTACTCCGCTGCTGACTGCGTATCAGAAATACCAGTCTTCTCAGCTCCAGAAAGAAAACGAGCAGCTCAAGGCGCAGCTTGCGGCCCGGGAAAAGAACGAGCAGAACCGGAAGAAAACCGTAGGAACGCAGAAAACGGGCGGCTCGGAGTCCGCAAAGGACCCGTTCCTGGAGGCGCTGTTCGGAAAAGACTGAGCTTATGTCCTTCTGAAAAACACCAAACAAAATGATTTTTCAGGAGGAATGAAAAATGAGCAAGACCATCAATCTCGCAACCAAGTATTCGGACAAGGTTCAGGAACGGTTCTGGACCGACTCCGTGACGGCCGGTTCCTTTGCGACCGATCTCGACATGGAGTTCACCGGCGTCAAGACCGTCCGCGTTTTCGACGTGGACACCGCCCCGCTTGGCGACTATACCCGCAGCGGTTCCAGCCGTTACGGTACGCCGGCCGAGCTGACCGACAACACGCAGGAGTTCGTCATGTCTCAGGACAAGGCGTTCACCTACACGATCGACAAGGGCAACGCGAAGGAGCAGTTCAACATCAAGCAGGCGGGAACCTCCCTCAAGCGGGAAATTCGCGAGGTCATCACGCCGTACATCGACAAGTATCGCATGAAGGTGTGGGCGCAGAAGGCCGGCCAGATCGCGGGCATCGCGGAACCCACCAAGAGCACCATCGGCAGCCTCATCATGGACGCGACGGTCGCGCTGGACGACGCGCAGGTAGACGCCAACAACCGCACGCTGTACATCCCGAGCAAGTATTACAAGCTCCTGAAGCTGTGCGACGAGTTCCACTACTCCGACTCGCTGTCTACCGCGGCGGTCAAGAACGGCACCGTCCCGATGTTCGATTCCATGACCGTCAAGAAGGTTCCGTCCAGCTATATGCCGGACAACGTGTATTTCGTCATCGCGTTCAAGGGCGTGGCAATTTCCCCGGTGAAGCTCCAGGACTACAAGATTCACTCCGACCCGCCCGGCATTTCCGGCGATCTGGTCGAGGGCCGTGTGATCTTCGATGCGTTCGTGAAGGGGACCAAGGCCAACGGCATCTATGTGGCTGCCGCGTCCGCCTATGTGTGCGCCGCGCCGACTGTGACGTTCGCCACCAACGTGGCGACGATGAGCTCCACCACGACCGATGCCGTCATCCAGTACACCACGGACGGAAGCGATCCCCGGTATTCTCCCACGGCTGTCACCTACAACAGCGCGAGCAAGCCGACGATTGCCTCCGGCGACACCGTCAAGGCGTATGCGTCCAAGACCGGGATGTACAATTCCGGCATTGGCTCCGCGACCAACTCTTAAACCCATAAACCAATGGGGCGCAGGGATTCCTTCTCTGCGCCCCATTTTCAAAGTGAGGGAATGAAATGAATGCAGCCATTCTGATTCTGTGTGTCCTCTTTGCTCTGGTCGTCTCCAACCTCCTTCTGATGCGGAAAATCACAGGGCTTTCCGAAGAAGTCGAGATTTTGGAAGACAAAATCAACCATTCCATATCTGCCGAACGGACACACTCCGAGGCGACGGACACGGTGCTCAAGGCGATGAATCTGACTTTAATCGAATTGACCGAGAAAATTCCGAAGGAAGACGAGCCTCCCGACCCGGAGAAAGCCCGCAAGGCCAAAGAGGCGACAGACCGATTCAACGACGGGATCTCCGCGATACTGGATTATGACGGAGGCGGTGGAAAATGAGGAAAATGCCTCGCCCGACCATGGAAAGTGTGTGCCGCCGGTACGACCGGAGCGTGCAGTTCAACTCGGAGATCGGGCTTTACGATACGGTGCGGAAGAATGAGAACTTCTTCATCGGTAGACAGTGGGAGGGCGTGGAGGCGAATGGGCTTCCGACGCCGGTTTTCAACTTCCTAAAGCGCGTGACTTTGTTTCAGGTGGCAACTATCACCTCAGACAACATTTCCATGCAGGCGTCCCCGCTGGCCTCGACCAGCCGCTACGAACTGGGAGACATAGAGCAGGTGTCCGACGTTGTGAACAAGCAGTTCCAGAGCATTTTCGAGCGGAACCAGATCGTCGGCCTGCTGCGGGAATACATGCGAAACGCCGCCGTGGACGGGGACGGCTGCCTGTACACATGGTTCGACCCGACGATCGAGAACGGGCAGGACGTCAAGGGTGAGATCGTGACGGAGATCATCGAGAACACCCGCGTCCACTTCGGGAACCAGAACTGCCGCACCGTGCAGAACCAGCCGTACATCATTTTGTCGCGGCGCATGACGGTGGACGAGGCAAAGGATTTTGCAGACGCGCAGGGGCTTTCCGAAGAGCAATACGAATCCATCCGGGCCGACAGCGAGGATTACCGCAACGACGCGGACTCCATGACGGACGACAAGGTAACAGTTCTGACGTATCTTTACCGGAACAAGGAAACCGGGACGATCTGGAAATACGTCTGCACAAAGAATTTGGAATTGCAGGAGCCGACGGACACGGAGCTGACCATGTATCCCATCGTCTGGCTGAACTGGGACTATGTTCAGGACTGCTACCATGGACAGGCGGAAATTACCGGCCTGATTCCGAACCAGATTTTCATCAATAAGCTGTTCGCCATGTCGATGATTTCACTGATGACGACGGCATATCCGAAAATCGTCTACAACAAGACGATCATTCCCCACTGGGACAGTCGTGTCGGTGCGGCGATTCCGGTCAATGGCGGAGACATGAACTCCGTGGCGAAGATCATCGATCCGGCGCAGATTTCTCCGCAGATCGCGCAGTTCATTCAGCTCGCGGTGGATTATACGCAGTCGTTCCTCGGTGCGTCGGACGTAGCTCTGGGCGATACGAGACCGGATAACACGAGTGCTAGACAATTATGGCACTGCGCGGTGGAAGCCGCGTAACAAATTGGAGTAAAAAACTGGAAAGCTAAACAAGTGAATAAGGAGGACGTTTCATGAGGAAGCGCGAGGAAATGATCGGTAAGAGATTCGGAAGGCTGACCGTCATAGCGTTGAGCGGTGTGAAAAGGCATCATGCCCAATGGCTGTGTCAGTGCGATTGCGGATTGACGACGCTTGCATATGCGTATCAGCTCAACAGCGGCGCTAAGAAGTCGTGCGGTTGTCTCCGAATTGAGGAAGTAAGCAAACACATCCCGGAATCCAAACCGGGGAAGGAAAGCCCGTCATACAAGCACGGCGGGAAGAGTGGAGGCACAGAACGCCTGTATATCGCATGGTGGAATATGCTGAAACGATGCGAAACTCCTTCCGCAAGTAGATATGAGAACTACGGGAAAAGGGGAATCCGTGTTTGCGAAGAATGGCACGATTATGCTGCATTCAGAAAATGGGCTTATGGGAATGGGTATTATGACCAGCCGGAAAATTTGGGCAGAGCTGAAAAACTCAGCATTGACCGAATCGATCCGGATGGGAACTATGAGCCACAGAATTGCAGATGGGTCACACTTTCCGAAAATGTCCGCCTTAGAAACTTGCACGCCAATCAGAGGTGAAGGCTTGTCTGAGACAAGCCAGCCGCAACGCATAGCGGGTGAAAAGATATAATCCCGCCACGAGACTCCACGTCCAGTGCGGACGAAAAGATATGCTGAACTTATGGGAAACCATAAGAAGCAGAGGATAAAAAGCCTTTGCGATAACAAATTGATAGTTGCTTTGCAGCGTTCTTCGAACGTCCCAATGGAGATTACGAAGCAGAACCTTTACCGCTCCGTGGAGGATTTGGGCCGCATCTATGTGGATCACATGCGAGTTTACTACGGGACACGGTATGTGCAAATCAAGATGATCCCGAAGGATACGCAGCAGCCGCTCGGCATGGCGCTTCCGGGTGATCTTTCGTTCAACCAGCCGTTCGATTTCGGGGTTCTTTCGGAAATTCCGCTCTCGCTTCAACTTGACGTTGGTGCTTCGGCCTACTGGTCGGAGATCGCGTCCATGCAGACGCTGGATAACCTCCTGATGCAGAACAAGATCGATCTTCTGAGCTATCTGGAACGCATCCCGAACGGGTACATCGCCAAGAAGCAGGAGTTGATCGAGCGGATCAAGGCGCAGCAGCAGCCGCAGCTGCAGACAACGGGGACGGAAACTCCGAAACCGCCGCTTGATACGAGCATTCAGGAAGAATTGCCGACCGGGAAGGGGTACAGCGCCCTCCAGCGGTCGATCAATGAGACGGGGGTGGTGCGATAATGGCGCTTACCAAGCTGACGACCGATCTGAACATCATCTCCTCGCTGGACGACCAGCCGAACGACGTTGGCGGGCTGACGGCGGCGGAGCTCAAGGCAAAATACGACGAGGCCGCGAACGACCTCAAGAATTTTCTCAACAATACGCTGATCCCGGAGCTGGAGGCGGCGGGCGTGCTGGCGCTGATCCAGCACGGGACGGATTCCTGCAAGTACATCCGTCTCAACGCAGACGGGGCGATCCAGACCAGCGCGGACGGCGCGGCCTGGACGACTACCGCGAGCTCCGGCCACCTGATTTACGACAAGAACGGCAATCTCCTGACGCAGCGAACCCGCCTGAAATTCGCCAACTCGACCGTGACCGACGACGGAACCTACACCGTCGTGAACGGAATCACCGGAGCCACCGGCCCGACCGGAGCCACGGGGCCTTCGGGAACGGCGGCTACCATCCAGATTGGCACGGTGACGACCGGAGCCGAGGGCACGTCCGTCATCATCACCAACACCGGCACGGCGAACGCGGCGGTGCTGAACTTCACGATCCCGAAGGGCGCGAAGGGAGCGGCATGGTATCCGGCGCTGGATGGGCTGGGAAACCTGACGTTTACGCTCTCCGACAGCGCGACACCGCCCCCGAGCTACAACATCCGCGGCCCTCAGGGCCCGCAGGGAGTACAGGGCGTGCAGGGCGTAACTGGTGCGACTGGGCCTCAGGGCATTCAGGGCGTAACCGGCCCGCAGGGCATTCAGGGGAATCAGGGCGAAACCGGCCCGACTGGCGCGACAGGCCCAACGGGCCCGCAAGGCCCGACAGGCCCGCAGGGAGCAACGGGAGACGACGGTGCGGATGGGTCGTCCTTCCTTGTGAAGTCTCTGTATTCGACCCTTCTGGCGCTGCAAACGGCGCATCAGACCGGCGCGGCGGGAGACGCCTACGCGGTGGGGACCACGTCGGATAATACCATCTATATCTGGGATGTGGACACGTCCGCATGGAAGGACATCGGCGCTTTGCAGGGGCCACAGGGGCCGCAGGGTCCCACAGGAGCCACGGGCCCGCAGGGTGCAACTGGCCCAACCGGACCGAAGGGGCCTCAGGGTATCCAAGGTGTTCAAGGCGAACAGGGAGCGACAGGCCCGCAGGGTGCGACAGGCTCACAGGGCCCTCAAGGTGTAGCGGGTGTTTCTGCCTACACGGCCGCGTCCAGCGCGGGATATACCGGAACCGAGACGGCGTTCAATACGGCGCTGGTGGATATCCCAAACAAGGCCACGAAAAAGGTCCCGGCTACGACGGGGAATCTCGCCGCGCTGGACGCGAACGGTGATCTTACGGACAGCGGGAAGCTCCCCTCTGCGTTTGCCGCATCGACGCACAGTCATTCGGCGGGGGACATCGATTCTGGAACGCTCCCGGCCGCGCGAGGCGGTACGGGTTACACCACGTTGCAAGCGGCACGAAACGCGATGGGCCTCGGCGACACGACGGGCGCGCTTCCGGTGGCAAACGGAGGCACTGGGGCATCATCGGCGGCGTCGGCGCTCAAGACGCTTTTGGACGCACTAAGCGCGGTGACTCCGGCCACAGGAGACAAGATACCGCTGACGGATATCAGCGGAGCGGTGGCCGGATACAGCACTATTGCGGACATCCTCGCGCTGGCAACTCCGGGCGTGCAGATTGCCACTGGCAGCTACACCGGCACGGATACATATGGGAGTAGCAATCCAAATACGCTTGTATTTAGCTTTGCACCAAAGTTTATTTGGATTTTCGGACAGTATTATACGACTGGAAAATATTATGCTGATACAACGACGACAGGAAGCTTTACAACTGCTACCACTGTACCTATGGGATTGCTAAGTACAACCTATGTAGAGAAGCTTCCACCGTACTCAGCAAATGGGATCTCGGATGCGTATAGCAAAAAATCTGCTGACGGAAAAACGCTAAGCTGGTATAGTACCACAGATTCCAGTAAGCAAATGAACCAATCCGGATGTGTGTATTACTATCTCGCCATCGGTTAAGGAGGAAGTGCTATGAAAATAATTAAATCCACTCCGAATCCGTCTGGAGCGTATCCTTCCCCCCAACCGTGGAATGGTACAACGCCTCCTGACGGCTGGCTGGAGATCACCACCGACACGACGGAGTTTTACAACGGCTTTGTCACGCTGACCATTACGGATGGTGTGGTAACTGCCATTTCCGAGAACGTCGAAGCGCACAAGGCATGGACGGACGCAGAGGCCGCGAAACCGAAGCTGGTTGAATCAGATCCTATTGCGGAGCATGACGAGCTGATCGCCATGCTCACCGAAAAAGTGACCAACCTCGAGTTGGGCATCACGACATAAGGAGGACAGGCTATGACTGCACTGAAAAATGTATATGCCCGGCTGATCGATAGTGCAGGCGCGGATGCGGCGAAGATCGCCGATCTGAAAGTCAAAATCGGCACCTCATTTGCGGTGGGCCTGCTGACGGACGCGGAGCAGGCGGAACTGCTGGCGCTGCTGCCGGCGGCCACGGCGTAAGGGGGCAGCGGCATGACAGAATGGGGCGTTGTCGGCGTGGTGGCCGTGCTGGTCAGTCTGATCGGCGTATTCGTCAAGGCGGCGGTCAACATGACCAGGAGCGTCCAGAAGAACACGGACGCGACGGATCGCCTTTCCGATGTGGTGAGCGATTTCAAGCAGGACAACAAGACGGAGCACAAGGAATTCCGGGAGCAGATCGGCGACCACGAAACCCGCATAACCGTGTTGGAACACAAAAATTAACATATGGACAGGCCATCAGGCCGGAAAGGACTACATCATGGAAAACAACAGATACGCACAGAACAAGCACGAGATCGACCGCATCAGCCGCGAGAAGGGCGTGGACATCGGCGTTGCCTGCGCCATGCTCCGGGACGAAAAGGGATGGAGCTGCAAGGACGGCATCGACACGGAGATCACGGAATTCTGCGACTATGTTCGCAGCATGAACCCGGAAGAGGTTCAGGCGTACTTCGAGGGCTGAACAACATGGGGCGGCTTCGGTCGCCCCAACCGTTTACGGAGGGATTACATATGAGGACGAGCCAGACGGGAATTGACCTTATCCGGTCGTTTGAGGGCTGCTGCCGCAAGGCGTACCGCTTGCCCGGTGAGACGTATTACACCATCGGATATGGGCATTACGGCGCGGACGTGAAAGCGGGAACGACCGTGACCTATGCGCAGGCGGAAGAACTGCTTCGGTCGGACTTGAGAAAATTTGAGGGCTATGTCGCGCAGTACGCGCCTTCGGGGCTGAATCAGAACCAGTTCGACGCGCTGGTGTCGTTCTGCTACAACTGCGGCCCCGGCTCTTTAAAGCAGCTTTGCACAGGCCGCACGATTGCGCAGATTCCAGAGCACATCGAGGCGTACACGGCAAGCGCGTCCGAGTCCTACCGGGCCGGGCTCTTGCGGCGCAGACAGGCGGAACGCAAGCTCTACAACACACCGGTAAAACAGGAGGGAAATACAGTGACAGTTACGGATGCAAAAAAGATTCTTGCGGACAAGGCGGGGCTGTCCGCCGCGACCATCGTTTATCTCGACAGCTACAAATATGGCGACGAGCTGATTTTGAAGCTGGCAAAAGCCATGCAATAATCGGCAGAATATCTGAAGGAGGGATAACCATGAACGAGAAAACAAGCAATTGGATCAAGGCAGCGGGCGTTCGCGCCCTCAAGACGGTGGCGCAGACAGCGGTTGCCACGATCGGCGTATCGGCCACGATGGGAGACGTCAAATGGCTGACGGTGCTCAGCACGGCGCTGCTGGCGGGCATCCTGTCGGTGCTGACCAGCGTCGCGGGGCTGCCGGAAGTCAACGGTTAGGAAGGACATAGACGGCGGAGGCTTCTGATGGAGCTTTGGAGAGGCAGACCGAAAACGGCCTGCCCTCCAAAAACCGGCATTACAGAGAGGTGTGAAACAACATGGCGACGATCAGCGGCGGGGACAGCACGAAGATTTTCTCCCTGAAAAAATTCCTCGGAC